>Ga0316189_10001402_pt1 | contig 23919 bp, 17 predicted proteins | sample LowCovwburrow_MG_FD_204930 | JGI IMG/M metagenome (GOLD analysis project Ga0316189, IMG submission 204930) | Coastal sediment microbial communities from Maine, United States - Lowes Cove worm burrow | ecosystem: Environmental > Aquatic > Marine > Coastal > Sediment | place: USA: Maine... | reverse complement strand
CTCAGAGCAGAAAAATAGTGGCCAAGCCAAGAAAACTCATGAAGCCAACCACATCGGTAACCGTCGTTAACACAACCGACCCCGCTAGTGCGGGATCTATGCCTAAACGTTTCATAGCCAAAGGAATAGCTACTCCGGAAATAGCCGCGGCAAAGAGATTGGCGATCATCGCAGCGCCCAACACGGCGCTGATAATAGGGTCACTGAACCAGAGATAGGAGATTCCACCCACCACCACTGCCCAAATCATACCGTTGAGCACAGCAATTGCTATTTCTTTGTATGCCAACCATCGGGTGTTTGATGAGCTGATCGTACCCAGCGCCAGACCGCGAATGATGAGTGTCAATGTCTGACTACCTGCAATGCCTCCCATACTGGCCACAATGGGCATCAATACAGCTAACGCGACAACCTTCTGCAGGGTCGCCTCGAACAGACCAATGACCCAAGCGGCAAGAAAAGCGGTCGCCAGATTGATGCCAAGCCAGAACGCGCGGCGCGCTGTACTCTTGAATACCGGAGCGAATAAATCCTCCTCTTCATTGAGGCCAACAGCGCCGAGGATCTGATGATCCGCCTCGTCGTGTATTATCTGCAGTACGTTATCAACGGTGATACGTCCAACCAATATCCCTTGTTCATCGACGACAGCGACCGAGACGAGATCGTTATCGCGGAACAGGCTCGCCAGTTCCCGCTCAGGCAGGTCAGGAGTTACTTGCCTGGCATCTGTATTCATTACCTCGGAAACCAGTGTCTCCGGCTGGTGGGTCAGCAAGGGTGATAGCGGCAATTCTCCGAGGAATAGACCATCACGATCCACCACCATGAGTCCTGACGTTTGGTCTGGAAGGGACTCCCGTCGACGGAGATAGCGCAACACCGTTTCCAGAGAAATGTCGGCGCGTACCGACACGGCCTCGGTGGTCATAAGACGGCCGGCCGATCCTTCGGCAAAGGCAAGCGTTGCCTCCAGCTGTTTTAATCCATGATAGTCAAGAGATTCCCGGACAGCATCGCTGATATCCTCCGGAAGATCTTCTATCACCACTGCCAGATCAGGGGTATCGAGATTGATCGTAGCCTCGATCAACGTTTCCGTGTCGAGTTCGTCCACCAAAGACTGTCTGGCAACACCCCCAAGCTCAACCAGCACCTCGCCGGAGGTTTCTTCCGGCACTAGTTTCCAGAGGGCGCTGCGACTGGCTTCGGGGAACGACTCCATCAGGTGAGCAATTTCACCCGCTTCCAACAGGGTAAGGATCCCGCTAAGTGCTTGGTCGTCTCCCTTTGCCAGGAGCTCTGATGTGGTATCGATCAGGTCACTGTGTTGTTCGATGGGAGCAATATTTTCCGGCGTGTTCATTCGTTGTCAGGCCTGTTCTGTCAGAATACGGAGCGTGGATGGCCGAAAATATCAATTGTGGTGCCTACCAACCTAACTTTTGGTATTTGACACACAATTCTCTTGTGTGTCTAGTGGCTACGAACTATCCTCATACTTGAAGTTAAACAGGCGAAGTTGCTGCCGTCAGTAGGCAGGGAGACTGAGGTCAGAAAAGGAGTGCTCTATGAATTTCCCCGCCCCGCGACGCCGTGATTGTCGGTATAACTCCGAATAGATTTGTCCTCAGAACGAGCTTGGAATAGTTGTTCACCGATGAGATCAAGGAGCTTTTTGAGGGATATCCGACCGGAAGCAAAGAGAGGGAGTTTGCATGCCTATAGATAAGCAGGTCCAACACCAGGCCATACTGGGGTGGCGGGAGTGGCTGGCGTTGCCTGACCTTGGTATCAAGCAGATCAAGGTCAAGGTCGATACAGGTGCTCGCACCTCTGCTCTTCACGCTTTTTTTGTGGACCCTTTTCAACGCAAGGGGGAAGAGTGGGTGCGTTTCGGTATACACCCGCTCCAGAACAACAAAGATAAGATTGTTGAATGCCAGGCTCCGATAAAAGACAGCAGGGTGATATCGGACTCCGGAGGGCATCGGGAAAAACGATTCGTCATCGAATCTACGTTTGTGCTCGGCAGATTCGTTTGGCGTTCGGAGCTAACGCTGACAGACCGGGATAGTATGAAGTTTCGCATGCTGTTAGGACGCACCGCCCTGAATGGCCTATTCTTAGTGAATCCCGCCGCGTCCTATCTGGTCGGAAAGAAAGCGTGCAGAAAAAAGAAATAGACTCGATCAATTAACACCGAGGAAACAATATGAAAATTGGAATCCTTTCACGGAACAGCAAACTCTATTCCACCCAACGTCTGGTAGAAGCCGCACAAGCGCGTGGTCATGAGGTGAAGGTGATCGACGTATTGCGTTGCTACATGAACATAACCTCTCATCGCCCATCCATTCACTATCGCGGTGAAGTTCTGACCGGATTCGACGCGGTCATCCCCCGTATCGGTGCATCGGTTACCTTCTATGGGACAGCGGTAGTTCGGCAGTTCGAAATGATGAATGTATTTCCGGTCAATGAATCCGTCGCGATCACCCGTTCCAGGGATAAACTGCGCTCCTTGCAGTTGCTGGCCCGAAAGGGGATCGGACTGCCGGTCACCGGCTTTGCCCATAATCCGGACGACATCGATGATCTGATAAAGACCATCGGAGGTGCGCCGATGGTGATCAAATTGCTGGAGGGAACCCAGGGCATCGGCGTGGTTTTAGCAGAAACCAAGAAGGCGGCGGAGAGCGTGATTCAGGCCTTTATGGGGCTGAAAGCGAATATTTTGGCACAGGAGTTTATCAAAGAGGCAGGTGGGTCGGACATCCGCTGCTTTGTGGTTGGGGGTAAGGTGGTTGCGGCGATGAAACGGCAGGGGCCGGAAGGCGAGTTCCGGTCCAATCTGCACCGCGGCGGCAGCGCAAGCCTGGTCCGCCTGACACCAGAGGAGCGCTCCACCGCCGTGAGGGCAGCTAATATCATGGGGCTGGACGTCTGTGGTGTTGATCTACTTCGTTCCAACCACGGACCGGTAGTCATGGAGGTGAACTCCTCGCCGGGACTGGAGGGCATCGAAAAAGCTAGCGGAAAAGATGTGGCAGGCGTGATCATACAATACATCGAAAAGCGGGTGAGCGAGCTGGAAAACCGCTCGACCCGATCGAGGACACGAGGGCAGGGTTGAGCTGGTGCGGGAATCTTTCGTCATCGGAGGTCAGACAGTTGCGCCACGCAGCAGGGCCCTGGTCGAGTTGCCGCTACCCCAGTTGTACACACATTCCTCTCTTACTCTACCAGTTCACGTCCTGCACGGTGCGCGGGAGGGCTCAAGGCTTTTCGTGAGTGCGGCGCTGCACGGTGATGAGCTTAACGGGACAGAGATCATTCGTCGGTTGCTGAAACTATCCGTCCTGAAACAGCTGCGCGGCACCCTGATTGCTGCTCCTATCGTCAATGTCTACGGTTTGCTACACCAATCCCGTTACCTACCTGATCGCCGTGATCTAAACCGTTCTTTTCCAGGGTCGGAGAAGGGCTCTCTGGCGGCGCGTTTGGCAAACTTGTTCATGCAGGAGATTGTTGCTAAATGCAGTCACGGTATCGATTTGCATACCGGTGCTATCCATCGGAACAACCTCCCCCAAATCCGTGCCAATCTGGATGACGAGGAGACCAGAAGATTAGCCGAGGCCTTCGGGGTCCCGGTTCTGCTCAATTCCAATCTTCGGGACGGCTCCCTGCGGGAAGCGGCAGCGGAACGAGGGATACCGATGTTGTTGTATGAGGCGGGTGAAGCGCTTCGCTTCAATGAAATCGCTATACGGGTCGGGTTGCAGGGAGTTGTCGGCGTGATGCGGGCGATGGAAATGCTGCCAAAAAGCAAGTCTCGCAGAACAACCCGGCAGGAGCCTTTCCTGGCCCGTTCCAGCACCTGGGTCAGGGCCTCGAGCAGTGGTTTGTTTAGAAAGGTGGCATCCCTCGGCAGTCGGGTTAAAAAAGGAGATGTGATCGGTCTTATCGATGCCCCGTTCAGCGGGCGCGAAATGGAAGTCGGTGCTGTCGCCAGCGGCATTATTGTCGGATGCGCCGAGTTACCCCTTGTCCACGAAGGGGAGGCCTTGTTCCACATAGCGCGGTTCGAGGACGTTAAAGAGGTGGCCCAGCAAGTCGAATCGATGCAGACGCTGCTCTCCCCGGGTGAGACATTGGGTACCATGGAAGAGAACGAAGAACCCCCCATCGTTTAAGGCTGTAACTAATCTTTAGCCTCCTGTGATCCGCAATTATTATGGCGCACAGTTTCACCGCTTTCTTGCACACTGCAGACCCGTGAGACTGGTGGAAAAAGCAAGATTACCTTTTGAAACCATAGGTGCGAACACCAGAAAAACGTCGGAATAGAACCATTCATACCAGAGAGGGGCAAGGGCAATGACTACAGAAAACGGCTTGATCAACGCAGTTCTGCTGGACGGGAAGGGTGGTGGAAAGCTCGTGGACTGGCCTGGGGTGCGTAGTTGGACACCGGATCAGGGTGCCCTCTGGGTCCATCTGGATTTCACTTCAGACAGGGCAGAGACCTGGTTGCAGGAAGAGAGCGGGCTTGAACCGCTGGTGGCCGAAGCCCTTATTGCTGACGAAACACGGCCACGTTGCTCCAGCGTTGCTGATGGTTTGCTCGTCAGTCTGCGGGGTGTCAATAGCAACCCCGGAGCCGATCCGGAGGACATGGTCTCTGTCCGCCTGTTCTGCACTGAAGAGCGGGCGGTGAGCACCCGGCGGCGACGCCTGCTCAGCGTCCGTGATCTGACGGCAGCGCTGGAACTCGGCGACGGCCCCCGAACCACAGGAGAACTGATGGCCATGCTGGCCGAGCGGTTGATCGAACGCATGAGCAGTGTGATCACCGACCTGGAAGATCGTATCGATGAATTGGAAGAAAAGATCATTGAAGGCAGCGGACAACAGACCCGCAGTGGCATACTGCAGTTGCGCCGGGAGGTCATAATGCTGCGGCGTTATCTTGCCCCCCAGCGGGAAGCACTAAACCAGCTGTATGTCGAAAAAGCCCCGTGGCTGGGCGAGCACGACCGCTTACATGTGCGTGAGGCATCCGATAAGATAACCCGTTATGTAGAGGAGCTGGATTCGTCCAGGGACCGGGCGGGTGTCGCTTTCGAAGAGCTTTCCAGCCGACAGGCCGAACAGATGAATGCCCGGATGTATGTTCTCTCCCTGGTCGCCGGATTGTTCCTGCCTCTGGGTTTCCTTACCGGCCTGCTGGGCATTAATGTTGGTGGTATCCCTTTGGCAGACAATCCCTGGGGTTTCCTTGAAGTAGTGGTCTTTCTGATTGTGGTGATACTGGTGCAGATTGTGGTGTTTCGGCGCAAGCAGTGGTTTTGACCGCCACCGGCCATGCTCCGTGGAGCGCCTACTTTAAAGACCCCCCGCCCTGGAAGTCAATATCGGAACCACCTGAAAGACGATCACCTTAACAGACCAGCGGGACCAATGGGCCAAGACGCAGATTGCCGCCGGTGAGTACGCTAACGACAGCTCATATATTGGCGATCTCGTGCGACCTGATCAAGAGCAAAACACCAAGTTTAGATGGCTGAAAGTTGCCATTCAGGAAGGGCTTTACAGCGTCATCAGCAACAAAGCTGTGCGCGGTTTTTGGGCGGAGGCAGAAGCATGGTACAGAGAGAAGAATGGCTGATTTTGATCTTAGCTCCTGAGCCGCAATGCAATATGCCCGCTAAGGGTGGCGCTCGGCTCGCTGATGAGACGCTCGTTCCTGCACCCACTGCGGACTCGCGTTTTGTCGATTGATGTAAAGGTTGAGTTGCCGGTACAAGATTCGTTTCGCTTGCTGCGGAGGTGGCACGGATGATTAGGCTAACGCTGGTAACGGTGCTGGCACTGTTGGCTGGCTGCACAATGATGGCTCGGCAAACGCTCAACGAGCGTTATGGTGAGCCAGACCCGGTGCGCTTTGACCTTGCCATGAAGCCACCGCAAGGGATGTCTTATCGCAATGACATCCAGCCAATTCTCAACCGCCGCTGCGTGGTCTGCCACGCCTGTTACGATGCCCAGTGCCAGCTCAAGCTTTCCGCCTGGGAGGGTGTCACCCGGGGTGCCAGCAAGGAAAAGGTATACGATGCCGAACGTATCCTGGAAGCCCCCCCTACACGCCTGTTTATCGATGCCCAGACGGCATCCGGGTGGCGCGCCCGCGATTTCCATCCGGTTCTGAACGAGCGTTCCCAAACACCCACGGCCAATCTGTCCGGTAGCGTCTTGTTTCGGATGCTGGACCTAAAATACCGTCATCCGCTTCCCGACGCCAAGGTGCTGCCGGCATCCTTCGATTTTTCCCTGAACCGTGATCAGCAATGCGCCACTATCGAGGAGTTTGACGGCTTTGAGCGGGACTATCCCCAGTGGGGGATGCCCTACGGCCTGCCGGGTTTGAGCGATGGCGAGCAGGCCACGCTGGTGCGCTGGCTGAAACAGGGCGCCCCCTACGAAGGGCCTACACCGTTGCCACCCGCGGTTGTGCAGAAGGTGCGCGAATGGGAGCGGTTCCTTAACGGTGACTCACTCAAGGAGCAACTGACCAGCCGCTATCTCTACGAACACCTTTTTCTGGCCCACCTGCATTTCGACTCCGATCCCGACAGTCATTACTTTCGTCTGGTTCGCTCCAGCACACCGCCGGGACAACCGATCCGGGAGCTAGCCACCCGGCGTCCCTATGATGACCCCGGTGTCAGCCGGGTGTATTACCGCTTAGAAGCGGAGCGCGAGACCGTTGTTGCCAAGACCCACATGCCCTATGCCCTGGGGCCTGAGCGCATGACGCGTTGGCGGGAGTTGTTCCTGACAGATGACTACACCGTCGAAGCGTTGCCCTCGTATTCGCCCGCTGTCGCCGCCAACCCGTTCGCCGCCTTTCAGACGCTGCCGGTGAATGCCCGTTACCGCTTTATGCTCGACGAGGCGCAATTCACCATCATGAGCTTTATCAAGGGGCCTGTGTGTCGGGGACAAGTGGCAGTGGACGTCATCGAGGATCAGTTCTGGGTGTTTTTTGTGAATCCGAACATCATAGGCTCCGACGCCGAATTTCTCGCCCGCGAGAGCAACAATTTGAGTCTGCCATCGGAAAAAGGGAGCGATGCGCCTATCCTGGCGACGTGGGAAGAATATTCGCGACGGGAAAATCGCTATCTCGAGGCCAAGTCGGACTATATGGAACATAAGTTCAATGCCCCGTCGAAAGTCACTCTGGATCTCATCTGGGACGGAGATGGCCGCAATCCCAACGCGGCGCTCACGGTGTTCCGGCACTTCAACAACGCATCGGTCGTCAAGGGGCTGGTGGGCGAGCCGCCCAAGACTGCCTGGGTAATCGACTACCCGCTTCTGGAGCGTATCTACTATCTTCTGGTCGCCGGTTTCGATGTCTATGGCAACGCCGGGCACCAGCTAAACTCGCGACTTTACATGGACTTTCTGCGCATGGAAGGGGAATTCAATTTTCTTGCGCTCTTGCCGTCGGCTCGGCGCGATACCGTGCGTGATTACTGGTACCGGGGGGCGCACCAGTCGGTGAAGGATTACCTGTACGGCAGCAAGGCCTGGTTCAACCAGGACTCCGGCATCGACTATCACAGCACCGACCCGCAGCGTGAGTTGTACGGCCTGCTCCGGGCACGGCTGGCGCCCGTGCTCGGCAACGGTTTCGATCTGTCCTCGGGCAAGGATTCGACGCTGCTCAATGAATTGCAGACATTGGCTGCAGTATGCGGTCGCAGCCTGTCCCTGATGCCCGAAGCAGGATTCCTGCGCCTGGATGATACGGCTGGCCCGTCCCGCTATTTCACCCTGGTGCGTAACACGGGTCACAGTAACGTGACGCATCTGGCAGACGAAAATAAGGAACTCCTGCCGGACGAGAACACGGTGACGCTGGTCCCGGGATTCATCGGCGCCTATCCGAATGCCCTCTACGTTATGCCGCGCGTCGCCTTGTCCGAGTTTACGGCGGCGGTTCGCGGTCTCTCCTCCGAAGCCGATTACCGGGCGCTCGCAGACCGGTTCGCAATCCGCCGCACCCACCCCCAGTTCTGGAACTATAGCGATGCGTTGCAGGACGCCTACGTACGCCTGGCCCCGACAGAGGCCGGGCTATTTGACTATAACCGCATCGAGAATCGCTAGTGGGCCATGCGGGAAGTTCGGTAACCCACAGCCAGTCCACAAGCCGGGTTGGCAAGGTACGCGAGCGCAGGACTGGCGGAAAAAATACCTTACAAAAGTTTAATGCTGTGGCCATGCGCACGTAAGTTACCATGGTCTATGGTAACGCCGTGATCCTCAAGTTACTAAAGGAGAAACGGCCATGAAAGCCCCAAACCAACCGATCTCTCAACAGACAACCAGCCCCGCCGGACGCAACCGGCAGTTCTTCAGTTACTCGGCGCTCGCTGCCGCCGTCGCGCTCTCCCTGGGTGGCATTACCGCCATCGCCAAAACCAGCGCAACACTTCCCGAATCGGCACCATTGACAACCGAGCAATCGGCGGTGAGGGCTCCAGCCAGCTTCGCCTCTTTGGTGCAGGCGGTGCAACCGGCAGTGGTCAGCATCACCGTCGACGGAATGGCGATGGCCATGGCGGGCGAAAAAATCCCCGATCTCGCTAGCCCTGACGACCCGCAGTTCAAGGAATTCTTCGACCGCTTCTTCCGACATTCGCCCAAGCTGCCAGGTGGGCAGGGACAAGGACTCAGGGTCCAGGGAGTAGGGTCCGGTTTTATTGTCACTGCTGACGGCCACATTGTCACCAGCAACCATGTGATCGAAAACGCCTCCGAGATCCATGTGGTACTTAACGACGGCCAGCGTCTGCCGGCAGAGGTTCTCGGTCGCGACCCCAAGACCGACCTGGCATTGCTTAAGATCGACGCCGGCAGTGACCTACCGTACGTCGCCTTTGGCGATTCCAACAACACACGGCCCGGTGACTGGGTGGTTGCGATCGGCAATCCTTTCGGCCTGGGCGGCACAGCGACCACCGGTATCATATCTGCCAGGGGTCGGGACATTCACTCAGGACCTTACGACGACTACCTGCAGATCGATGCACCGATTAACCGTGGCAACTCCGGTGGCCCCCTGTTCGACCTCAGCGGCAGAGTCATCGGCGTAAACACCGCGATCTATTCACCCAATGGCACCAATGTCGGCATCGGCTTTGCCGTGCCCGCCGAACAGGCAAAGTCGGTGATATCACAGCTGATGCAGACCGGGCATGTGCAACGAGGCTGGCTGGGTGTCCAGATCCAGGGGCTTACCGAAGCACTTGCTGAAAGCGTCAAGTTGCCCGATACCAAGGGTGCCCTGGTAGCCGATGTCATTGCCGAATCGCCGGCGGCGCAGGCCGGCATCAGAATCGGCGACGTCATCCTGGCTTTCAACGATCAGGAAATCGGTGCGATGCGTGACCTGCCAAGACTGGTGGCGAATGTCACACCGGGCGAAAAACCCAGCGTAACAGTCTGGCGTCAGGGCGAGAAGCGAAACCTTAGAGTGTCCATCACCGCGGTTCCGGATAAGGCCCTGGCTGCCACCAAGGTCACTCCGCAACCCGCTGAAGGCGTCAGACTTGGTGTGGTATTGGCACCGATCACCGACGAGTTGCGGCAGCGGCTGGATGTTGCCGAAGGTGTCGAAGGCGCACTGGTGGTCGAGGTGGAATCGGGCAGTCCGGCGGCGCGGGAAGGGCTGCGACCCGGTGACGTCATCGTCCAGGCAGGAGAAAAGCCAGTGTTCACGCCGGACGACGTGGTCGGCGTGGTGCAAGCGGCCAATGCCGGTGACCGGAACCGGCTACTGCTGCTAATTAACCGCCAGGGTAACCAGCGGTTCGTGACTGTCCAGCTTGGTTGATAGCATAATAGCCTGAGTCGGTTTCTACGGCGTCGACACCCTTTGGCTGTCGCAGTGGCACCGGGAAACCCCACGACTTTTTTCAAGCAATGGAACAGCTCGGCAATGCATATCCTGGTGATCGAAGACGATGCCGCAACCGCTGGCTATCTGCGCAAGGGCCTGCACGAAAGCGGTCACGGCGTGGATCACGCGCCGAACGGAAAGGACGGTCTTTTTATGGCCATGGAGGGCCATTACGACGCACTGATCGTGGACCGCATGCTGCCGGAACTGGACGGCCTGACGGTGACTCAGACTTTGCGCTCCACCGGCGATCAGACGCCGGTGTTGATACTCAGTGCCTTGGGGGAGGTCGATGACCGGGTAAAGGGGTTGCGGGCCGGCGGTGACGATTACCTGGTCAAACCGTTTGCATTCGCTGAGCTGCTGGCCAGACTGGAAGCTCTGACCCGGCGTTCTGATGGCGCGCACACAGAAACGGCCCTGCAGGTCGGAGACCTGCACATGGATCTGCTGTCGCGCAACGTAAAGCGAGCCGACCGCCGCGTCGAACTGCAGCCAACCGAGTTCAGGCTGCTCGAATACCTGCTGCGCCATGCCGGTCAGGTGGTGACCCGCACCATGCTGCTGGAAAACGTCTGGGACTACGACTTCGATCCCCAGACCAACGTCATCGACGTCCATATCAGCCGCCTGCGCGCTAAGATCGACAAGGGTTTCGACTATCCACTGCTGCACACGGTACGTGGTGCCGGGTACCTGCTACGTGCATCTGAATAGTTATCTGCGCAGTTCCACTTTCCGCCTGGCGTTGATTTACATGGCGCTGTTCGGCGGGTCGGTGCTGCTGCTGCTGACTTACATCTACTGGTCCACCGCCAGGTACATGGCGCAACAGGCCGATACCACCATCGCGACCGAGATAACCGGCCTTGCCGAACGCTATCGTACCGACGGTCTCGACGGTCTGAGCGACTCCATCAAAAAACGCACCTCCAGAAAACCGGGCGGATCCTCGATTTTTCTGCTCGCCGACAATGACTTCCACCCGCTGTTGGGCAATATCAGCCGCTGGCCGCGCGTGCCGGCTGCAGCAGACGGCTGGTTGAACTTCAGCCTGGAGGCCGAGGGCTGGCCGGCCGGAGAGGTGCACCGGGCGCGGGCGCAGGCATTTCAACTGCACGACGGTTTTCAGTTGCTGGTGGGTCGAGACCTCCACGAACTGGAAAAGACCCGCCAACTGATCGCTGAAACCCTCTTTTGGGGGCTGGCGATTACCCTCGTCCTGGGTCTCATCGGCGGCCTGATGATGACACGCACCCTGATTCGACGCATCGAGACCATCAATCAGACCAGCCGCGAGATAATGTCCGGCGACCTCTCCCGGCGCATACCGACCAATCGCTCGGGCGATGATTTCGACGAACTCGCCGGCAACCTCAACGCGATGTTGGACCGGATCGAATCCCTGATGGAGGAGGTGCGGCGCATCTCGGACAATATCGCCCATGATCTGAAGACGCCGCTGTCCCGTCTGAAGAATTCGCTGGAACTGTTGAATACGGAGAATCCGGAGGATCCAGAACACCGCAGGACCTTGATTGAGCAGTCGGTCGCCGAGGCCGACGGACTGCTAGCGACCTTCAACGCCCTGCTGCGCATCGCGCGTATCGAATCCGGCGAACGCCGCGCCGCCTTTGCCGAGGTCCCGCTGGAGCGGCTCCTGCGGGACCTGGTCGAGTTCTACCAACCGCTAGCCGAGGAGCGACAGCAAAACCTGAAGCTGAGGATAAACCCGCCAGCTTCGGTATCGGGCGACCGGGATCTGCTGTTCCAGGCCTTCGCCAACCTCTTGGACAATGCCATCAAATATACCCCGGTGCAGGGTCGAATCGAGGTCGACCTCGAACAACGACATGGTCGCCCCTGCGTGACAATCACCGACTCAGGACCGGGCATTCCAGCAAACGAACGGGGAAATGTGTTCCGGCGCTTCTACCGTCTTGAGCAAAGCCGCGGCCTGCCCGGAAACGGGCTTGGGCTCAGTCTGGTGGCAGCCGTTGCCAAGCTTCATGATATTGAGCTTGGGTTGGATGACAACGCCGTTGGGCTGCGGGTAGTGATGGCATTTCCGGGCTAGTTTTATTGGTAGATGCTCTGCATCCTGCTCTTTAGCTCCTTGATATCACAGGGATGTTGCTTACGTGCACCGGCCCGCATGAATGGGACCAAGAGGCCTGCCGGCCCTACGGCGAGTGCGCTGAGTGCCTTCACCGCTTTCGTCTCCATGGAACTCCATTCCGGTCTTACTCTCGGATCCAGAATACTGCCGTCGACACGCAGCTTAGTTGCCAGGCTGAACAGGCTGCTGTCCTTGGGCTTGGGCGACAGAATAAAATCCAGTTGTTCCGTCGCCAGATTGATTTCACCTTTGCCTTTCAGGATGGCGAGTTGTGTATCGAATAGAAACACGTCGCTGGTGGCTATACCCGCTTTATTGGTGAACTGTATCACGCCGCAATTTAACTGCCCGGATTTCTTGTGGTGACCCCAGATGCTGATCACCCGGCGAGAGAGACCTTGCGCGAGCAGGTCCAGAAAGCGGGGCACATAGCCCTTGCCAATAACGGCACCGGTAATTCCGTCGAGGTTTGCCATGAGACGGTGAAGCGAATTGCCCTGGCTCGTGAGATCCACGGCCAGATCGACCAGACCTTCGACCTCTTGCGATACATGTATCTCCTTAAGTAAACGGCCCAGGTCAAGGCCCTGGACCAGGAGCCTGACCGCCACATTCGAAGGCGTACCTGCCGCCAGATTCAGGGTTGCTGAGACCTTTGTGCCGCGGTATGTGGCTTCCAGCTTGTCAACGCGCAGATCACCAGCCTCGAGTCGCAGTGCCAGCTGTCCCGACTCCAGCGTTGCGTCGCGGGCCTTGAGGTTGCGCGCATTGAACTCAATATCGGCATCTACGGCGTCGAGTAGATCGAAGGGCAAGGGCTTATCGGAGAACATGGTCTTCTGCCTGAAACCTCCGGCCTTGCCTGTCTCCACCGGCTTCTCTCCTTTCACCTGTTCTATGATCCGGGTGAAATCGACCAGACCTGATTCCAACCTTAGCGTGAGCTTGGGCCTTTTCCCTAAATCCATCTTTGCCCAGCCCTTGAAGTCGCTCTGATCGGCGGTGGCTGAGAAACTGTTAAGCTCCAGCAGCTTGTCGGACCCGATGAGCTGCCCTTTTATAGCGAAGGGTCCCAGGTACGGCAGCTGCTTATCAAACAGAGGGCCCAGCTCACCCAGGTTCTTGCCGGACCCCTCCAGCTCTAGGTCGATACCGGTCAGTTTCAGAACATCACCAATCTTGCCTGACGCCAGCAGCTGCGAATTTCCTTGTCTGATCTCTGCGTTCAGGTTACGAACGGTCAGTGCCTGAGCGGAACCTGTCAAGCGAGCAGATGCAGTAAAAGGGCCGGTGCTGGGCAGCTTCTCTCCGAGCATGCTACGCAGCTCGCCAATATTTTCCCCCGAGCCTTTGGCGTCCAGGTGAATGCCCTTCAGTGTCATCAGCTCATCGATCATGCCCGCCAATGTAAGCTTGATGCTCTGGTGGCTGATAGTCCCCCGGGCCTCGCTGAGGGTCAGTGCCTTGGCGTTACCGGCCAGCTTACCGCTGACCTCGAAGGGACCGGTTTGCGGCAGCGTCTCACCAACGATCGAACTAAGTTCAGACAGGTTGTTGCCCGAGCCGTGCAGATTCAGATCGACGCCCTCAAAAGCGATCAGATCATCGATCCCACCCGCCAGCGAAAGTTTGATGCTCTGTTGGCGGATAGCCCCCTGGATCTCGTTGAGGGTCAGTGTCTTGGCATTACCAGCCAACTTACCGCTGACCTCGAAGGCGCCGGTTTGCGGCAGCGTCTCACCGACGATCGAACTGAGTTCAGCCAGATCTTTGCCCGAGCCCTTCAGCTCCAGCTGAATATCCTTGAGCATTTTCAGGTCGCCAATCCCCCCTTTTAGCTCGAGCTGAATGCTCTTATGGCTGACACTGCCACGGACGTCGCCGACGGCTAAGACGTCACGACTGGCTTGTAGTTTTGCCGCTATGTCGAAGCTGCCTGTTTCCGGAACTTTTGTCCCGATCCCTTTACCCAACATGGCAAGGTCGGTTCCCGATGCCTCGATCGTCAAGTCGAGTCCTTCAAGCGTCAAGGCATTGGCAAGCTCACCTTGGAGCTTTACCGTCGCGCCGGCAACCTCACCGGACAAATCAATCGGGAAGCGCACCCCCGCAAACAGCGCCTCCAACCCCCCGGTCTGCCCGGACAACGTTACAGTCTGCCCATTTGAGCTGCCCTTAAGCTCGACAGCCAGTAAGTCGGACGCAGGAGAGCGGATCAGTTCCAGTCGGTTCAGCTCGTAGTGGCTCGCGGGCGCTCCCGTTTCGCCACTGCGTAACGTCACGCTAAGCCGCTCGATCTCCAGATGCTCTACCACCACGCTCCTGATGCCAACACCCTTGCGCGAATCCGCCTGACGTCCGAACAGCCAGTTAACCTGACCGCTGGCATCGGTTTCCAGCAGCAGATCGGTATCGATCAGCTTGAGTTGTGTGATTTCGACATCTCGCCTGAGCAGCGGAAGCAGCCTGAGGCGCACACGGAGTTGCCCAATGTGCGCCATTTGCGGTTGTGAACCCCAGGGTGCGTTGGCGAGTGACACATCCGATACGGTGAATTCCGGCGACAGAGCCATCGCGATTGCAAGTTCGCCATTTATCTCGATCCGTCGGCCGGTCGCATCGGTGATCGCCCCTTCAACCAGTCCCTTGTAGCGACCGTAATCGACCGTGTAGAGAAAAATGGCAACCGCGGAAATCAACCCTATGATCACTAAAGCGACAACCCCGAAGCCAACGCGCAAACGCCTACTCATGGCTCATCCCCCAGCTCCAGGGCGAGACAGCCGCGGCCCATGCCGCACTCTGCAGCGCTGGGAGACCTTCAGCATTCAGTGCCCGGCAAGGCATCGGCGGCAGGCCGGGTTCACCCGGTATCGGAGATGCACCATCCGGCGGTTGGCAGTCACAGAGTTTCGATAGGCTGGCATGTCATCTCCGCCTGGCGGGCAACGACGGCTAGGGCCCTTCTTTCAGGTTCATGTAGCCCCCAACCGCGCCTTGGACCTCGGCTGGTGTGACAAACAGAGCACCCTGTGATGGAAGGGGTAACATGCAGTTCATGCGGTAAGCGTTTTTCGAGGACGCCGCTTGCAGGTGAATTCCCGTTACCGAGACATCCATGTCGTGCGGTCCGGTGCCATGCTCATCGTATTCGACTTTACCGACCGTGAATATTTGTGCCTTTATTACCTCGCCGGCTGGGGTTGCGGCATCGGTCACGAACTGGCAAAAAGGATAGTTCGGCTGGACATCGCCTTGTGGGTAGAGCCGCGTGTCCTGAAAATAAACGCTGGTATCGCCGGATGGTATGAGGAAACTCTTGACCACGGTTAAGGTCGAGCCCGGGGTAACGTTCTGCGATGGTGGCAGCGGTGCGTCCTCCTTTATGGTGGTTTCACAACCCGCCAGTGTGGCAGCCGACAAGACCAGGAATAATACGAAATATTTATGCATCTACTGCTCCTAATAATCTACTCTTGGCGTTTCGAATACCGAATCTTCAACAAGCTCACGGATGGCAAAGTTGGCCCTCTCCGGATGTGGAATTCGGCCTTTTGGTTATTAGTGCCTAAACCGCTCCCCGGTGACCTTGGGTATCAATCCAACAGTTTTCCATGCTCGATCCGTTCTTCACGACCCCGAGGCGCGTTTGGCATCCCCGCAGAAACCGTACCGCCAAGCCACCCTGAATTGCTGGTAGAGGCACAAAATCAACTGTGCCGTGATCTTCAACCAATAAATCGGGAAAGCTACCCCGATTCTATTCTTGCTGGACAAATTTGCTTACGGACCATGTATTACCCTCCTTACTGAGCCAAAGTCTTGCTGTAATCGGCCCCATGCCCGCCAGTTCTAGGTCTGACGTAACACGATAGACGTATAGCATCTCGTCCGGGGAGACAACCTGTGTTTCCTGCAGCTCCGATTTTACGAGCGGCTTGTCCTCGGCCGCTTGTTTGCCACCCGCCTCGATTTCTCGGAGATATCCCTCGAGCTTCGTTCTGGCACTGCCGCTGGTCAGTTTGACCGCTTCAACCAGGTTGTCTTCGCCGAAATAGAGTTGCGTGAATTGATAGGCAATGGTTTCCGAGTCGACGTTCTTGCTGCACGCGGTAAGCAGCAGCAAAACAACCGCGAGGGTCGAAGTGAATGACTTGATTTTCTCAATCGACATAGTGAACTCTCCGTGTGATGTTATTTTGTCTCAGGACTGGCTCTCTGTCCGGCTGATCGCCTGCTTGATCTCATCCAGAATCATCTGTCGCACCTTCTTTTCGTCAACTTCGGGGACGTCCCATTCCATCTCCCTCAGATATTTATCAACCAACGATGCAACGTCTTTGTCGAGCGCCTTACGACGTCTCTCCATCTCGATCTCGTCCGCTGAAGACATGATGAGTCCTCCTCCAGGTTATAGAATTATACGCTTTGGGTTAAAAGAAATAACACGTCCTGCGTCAGAGTTCAGGGACATCCTTCAACATGACGCTTCACTATCATATTAGTTCATCAGTAGGTGGCAGATACACCTTTAAATCTTTACAACCCATCCACTCGGGCTGAAGCGTAAGATATGTCGGGGAAGGCAGCATCCTCAAAACCGGCCTGCGGCTGGCCGGACCAAAAGGCTTGAATCATGTGCCGGACGATTTGATCCAACAACCCCGCTGGTTTTGTCGTTTAGGTCTGGAAGGTAGGGTGCCCGATCATTCCACTTTTTCCGGAAACCGACATGGACGGTTCCGGGAGAGTGTGTCTTTTTGAATAGGCGGCACTCACCGGTGCAATAAGAGCCACCAGCAGAGCACTCAGGCCCAGATTACGGAGCTAAGGACAAAATTTCATAGTGGTGTTCCCATTCCAGTGACACATTGTCTGCCTCGTTACTCGCTGGCCTTGTTTTTGTGCATTGCCATTTCGAGTTGCTTGATGTCCTCAGGTGTCAGCTTCGGCCGGTCGATCGTGAGCGTCAGTTTTTCGAGCTTACCGGTGAACCTGAATGGAGGCTGGTAGTCCCGGTCGTCCACGCCTGTCAATGTATCGGCGCCGACGTCGAAGTTCTCGTCCCACTGGAGGGTCAGGGGGATCGTCTTCGGCAACGTGATCTTCGCGACTTCCTTGCCGTCGACTTTCAGTACACCGGTGCCGCTGCGACCAAGGCCGGACACATTGTTGAAGGCAAGGGTGCCGGCACCCATGCCGTCGTACTTGAAGTCGTACTCCAGCGTGTGCTTGCCGGGCGAGAGGGCCTCGGGGCCTTCCCATTTGACCCGCTTGAGATCGAGCATGTTCCAGGTGTACACCGGCTTGCCCTTCAGAAGATAGAAGCCGTAGCCGCCAAAGCGGCCGCCCTGGGTCACGATCATCCCTTCGGCGCCGCCCTGCGGAATCTCAATTTCTGCCTTGATGCTGTAGGATGCGGCGAGAACACTCGGTGCGTCGCCGTTCGGCGTACCGATCAAGCCACCTGAGTAGGTGAACACGTTACGCCCCGCCGTGAGGTTCGGGCGCGGTTGGACGAGGCGGGTGAACTTGGCGGCATCCAGCGGCAGGACCTGGTACTTCTCCGCCTCGGCCCAGAACAGCGCCTCCATTTCCTTGAGCTTATCCGGGTGCTTGGCAGCGAGGTCCTCGTACTGAGTCCAGTCGTTGCCCATGTTGTACAGCTCCCAGGGATAGCCCGCCGGATCGGGCTGGGCCGCACCGGAGTTGTCCCATGGCGGTGAGACGACCTTGGAACTGGCGATCCAGCCATCGTGGTAAATCGCGTGATCCCCGACCATCTCGAAGTACTGGGTCTTGTGCGTGGAAGGCGCATTCGCGTTCTTCTTGTCGAAGGTGTAGACCATGCTCACACCCTCGATCGGCTTTTGCTCCAGGCCATCCACCACCTTCGGGGAGGGGATGCCTGCCGCTTCCAGGATGGTCGGCACGATGTCGATGACGTGGTGGAACTGCCAGCGGATTCCGCCCTCGTCGTTGATGTGACCGGGCCACGAAATGGCCATGCCTTGTTTGGTCCCGCCGAAGTGCGAGGCAATCATCTTGGTCCACGAGAACGGCGTGCTGAAGGCCCAGGTCCACGGAATTGCCATGTGCGGATAGGTCAGGTCCGAGCCCCAGACGTCGTAGAAGTCCTTGAGTTGGACCTCGACCGGCAAATGAACGCCCTGCACTGCTGCGACCTCGTTGGGCGTGCCGAGCATGGTGCCTTCGGCACTGTTGCCATTGTCGCCGCTGATGAAGATGATGAGAGTGTTGTCGAGCTTGCCCATGTCCTCGACGGCCTGGATCACACGGCCAATCTCATGGTCGGTGTAGGCCGCATAGGCGGCAAAGACCTCAACCTGGCGGATGAACATTTTCTTCTCGTCAGCCGAGAGCGTGTCCCATTCCTTGAGCATGTCCTTGGGCCAGGGCGTCAACTTCGCGTCCGGCGGGATCACCCCAAGCTTCTTCTGATTGGCGAAAAGGGTCTCGCGCAGCTTGTTCCAGCCTTTGTCGAAGAGATGCATCTTTCTGATCTTCTCAATCCACTCGGGCGTCGGGTGGTGCGGCGCGTGTGTACCGCCCGGCACGTAGTAGACGAAGAACGGCTGTTCGGGGCTGAGGGCATCAATACGCTTCATCCAGTCGATGGCATCATCTGCCTGGGCGGTGGTCAGGTTCCAGCCGGGATTGTCCTGGAATGGGTAGATCTGGGTGGTGTTGCGGAACAGGTTCGGCTGCCACTGGTTGGTGTCGCCGCCCACGAAGCCGTAGAAATAATCAAATCCCATGCCGGTCGGCCATTGGTCAAAGGGCCCGGCCTGGCTCGCCTGAAAATCCGGCGTGTTGTGGTCTTTGCCGAACCACGAGGTGCGGTAGCCGTTGTCCTTGAGGATCTTGCCGATGGTCGCCTTGTCCCGGGTCATGATGCTGTTGTAGCCGGGGAAGCCGGTCGCCGTTTCGGAGACGGTACCGAAGCCCATCTCGTGATGATTGCGCCCGGTGATGAGGGCCGCCCGCGTCGCCGAGCACACCGCCGTGGAATGGAAATTGGTGTAGCGCAGGCCGTTGTGGGCGATGCGATCGAGTGCTGGCGTTGGGATTACGCCGCCGAAGGTGCTGGGCAGGGCAAAGCCCTGGTCATCGGTCATGATTAGCAACACATTAGGCGCACCCTTGGGCGGCACCACGCGTGGCGGCCACCAGGGCGTCGATTGCAGCGCGTTGCGCTCGATCTTACCGCCGAACTTCGGTGACGGCGGCGGAAGCTGCTCGCCGCTGATCGTCGCAGTAGCGCTGGGCGAACCTGGTACACCGGTAACCTGCTGGGCGAGCACGGGGGAGCCTGCCAGGATTAGCCACACTATGCCAAGCAGCCTGGCTGTGATATATCGTGGCACAAGTATCATTTTCGAATCCCTCCAAAATAACATTTACGGGAACGCTATAGCCGGCCTTTGGAGCTACCCTGCCATCAGAACTTCCAGTTCATGCTGAGCGCCACTATGTGGAAGGTGTCGTTCTGCAGATCGCCTTTCAGATCACCCCTCAAGGGTCCGCCGGTCTGGTTGACCGGCGCACTGCCGGCATCCATGTATTCATAGGCGACGCCCAGGGTGATGTCCTTGTCCGTGGCATACTGCAGCCCCAGGGCGTAGCGATACTGACGGTCGAGCGGCAGGACGATGGAGCGGTCGGAATTGGTTACCGGCGAGCTGTCGTAGGCGACACCCGCGGACAGGGACCACCGCGGGTTAAGCCGGTAGCGACCCCCCAGCGCAATGTGCCAGGTATCCTGGAAGTGTGCGTCGACTGAAGTGCTGGTCGAGTTAAGGGCGTCGATCGACACCCCGATTTCGCCGAACTTGGACCAGTTTTGCCAGCCAAGATCCACCATCAGTGCAAAATCGGGAGTCAGTTCCTGATAGACGCTCAGCATGAGCTGGTTCGGCAGCGTAAAATCGAACCCACTTTCGCGGTTTTTCAGGCCCGACAACTGAAGGGCGGCATCCAACACCGGTCCGGCACCGTTGATCGAGGCCTTATCCTTGTAATTCAGGTCCACTTTGGAGATGTATGTCAGACCCACTCGGGTGCCGCTTCGGGGTTCGATCAGCAGACCGGCATTCCAGCCGATGTCCGTGTCGCTGTCCTTGAATTTAATGCGGCCATCCGCGCTGCCGTCGAATCGGTTATTGATATTCGTCTGGGCATCGAGTTCTCCGTAGACCAGCGACAGTCCGCCACCGACCGACAGCCAGTCGTTTATTCGGTAGCCTAGACCACCATTAGCGATACTGGTGAGAAAATCCTCCTCCTGCACATAGTAACGGCCTGCCCAGGTATCGTTGAACTTAACGCCGAGTCCCATGTAGGACCCAAGGGTGATGCCGAGTTTCAGATCGTCCGACACACTGTGCACGTAAGACAGGCTGCCAGTGGGCGCTATTCCACCCGCATTTCCACCGTTCCCGCCGCCGAACTGGAGCTGTCGGTATCGAATTTGATATCGGAATAGATCGGCTGCACGCCGACCATGAGTTGCGATCGGTCCAACCGGGTCATGCCGGCCGGGTTGGCAAAGGCCGTGGCAGCGTCAGCGGCGCGCGAGGCCATGCCCGCGCTGGCCGTACCCACATCGGGCGTACCCATTTCATACAGCCATAATCCAGCGGCCTTGACTGATAGAGAGGGCAGTGTCAGCGTTAGCGCCGTTAGCATGGCCGCAATTTTTTTACTCATGCGTCTGAGGCTCCTTAATTCCCTTCGGCCGACGGGGTGCTATCCAGCATCACCTGTTCTGAATCTTCTACCCGCGATCCAGCGCCAAGCCTTACGCACCCGATTTGAGGTACAGGCCCACGATATTCTTGTTCTTCACTACGAAATCTTAACTTGCTCAACGCCGTACGTATTATGCACAAACTCAGGCGTTGAATGAACAATAGACAACAGACCATACCTAAGTAAACTGCATTATATGGATTAAAATTACCAAATTAAGACAACAATCAGACAATTTCCGACAGAAACGAAACGAGGATCGCAGCCAGTGCAAGATACAGGACACCGCGGGGCGCCGGTGCAGGACCGGTACAGCCCGGTCGACGGAGTAGTCCGCGTCGGGCCGCTGATGGGCGTGCCGGCGATGCTTCTCGAGCTCGGCCGGGAACCCGAGCCCATCTTCGACAGTGCGGGCTTGAAACTGGCCCTGTTCGCGGACGCCGATAACAAGATTTCCTATGCCGCCGCGAGCAGGCTGCTGGCACACAGCGTGGCAGCTACGGGATGCCGGCACTTCGGGTTGCTGGTGGGCCAGCGCGCAGGCCCTTCCTCCCTCGGGGTTGCGGGGTTCATGCTGCGCAGCGCCCCCGATATCGGCACCGCGCTGCGCGGTCTGGTGCAGCATCTGGACCTGCACGATCAGGGCGGCGTTCCCATGCTGATCATTAAGGGCGAAGTCACGCTGCTCGGCTACGCTATCCAACAGTCTGCGGTGGAGGCCAGCGACCAAATCTACGACCTCTCGATAACCATCGCCTGCAACATCATGCGTAGCCTGCGCGGCGAGGGCTGGAACCCCACTGAGGTAATTCTCTCGCGGCGGCGGCCGCAGGATCTGGCACCCTACAGAAGGGTTTTTCGAGCCCCCATTCGCTTCAATGCAGAACAAAGCGCGGTGGTATTCCCTACATGCTTGCTGGACTATCAGATCCCGAGTGCAGACCCCCTGCTTCATCGCCATCTCGAGAAGGAAGCCACTGAGCTTCATTCCCTCCAAAAGGCAAACATTGTCCCCAATCTGCGAGGGTTGCTGTGCCAAGTCGCTGCTGGCGCACAAATGCACGGTTGCCGATGTCGCCAGACAGCTGTGCATGCACGAGCGCACGTTGCACCGGCAGCTGCAAAAGGAAGGTACCAGCTTTCGCCAAGAACTCGATGACGTCCGCTACGAGATGGCGCGGCAGCTGCTCGCCGACAGTGCGATGCCCACAGCCAGGATCGCAACGAGGCTCAACTATTCCGAAGTAAGCGCATTCAGCCGCGCGTTCAAGCGGTGGGCGGGGGTCACACCGGCACAGTGGCGTGCCCGCAGGTAGTCGGCGGGCAGATCAAATCCGGATGGCTTTGTTTTCCTGCGAGCGTTGGCGAGAAGCGGGCTGAGCGCATGCCGGATTCAATTGGCAGCGGTGCTTATCGCGGGATCAGATTTCGTCTTTACCTCTGCCAGTTAATCCCTTGCCTGCTGCAGGATCAGCTTACACCCTCAGCTATTGCACGGGCGAGAGTTCGCGCACCAATGCGGCCGCATTCGGGTCACTTGGGTAGCGACGGCGCAGCGCTTGTGCATAGCCGAGGGCATTCGACCGATTACCGGCATCGCGGTTGATCGTGGCCAATGCGAGCAGGATTTCCCGGTTTGCGGGGTGGCGGCTATAGGCCTGGACCAGCAACTCAAGGGCTCTCGGAACGTCCCCGGTTTCCTTCAACGCCAAGGCATGGACATAGGCATAACGCGGGTTTTCCGGAGCCAGTTCGGCCGCCCGGCGAAGTTCGCCCTCAGCCTCCGCCAGCCGATGAGTACGGATATACAGCAGCCCGAGCGCATGGTGCAGATCTGCGCTTTCGGGGGCTGCCTCAAGCCCCGCCCGCAAGGTCTTTTCGCCCTCCGCGTCTGCTCCCAGGGCACGGTAGAGATCCGCCAGGTTGGCATAGGCCGGCACGAATCCCGGGGCCAGCCGCAACGCGGTGCGGTAGTCCTCCCGGGCCTGGGTCATCCTCCCTTGCGCCATGTCGACCAGCCCCATGTTGAGATGGGCCTCGGGCCGTTCGGCAGTGACTAGCTGGGCTGCCCGATAGGCATCGAGCCCCCTCTGTACGCGCCCCCGCTCGGCAGCAGGAAGGTCCATTCGCATCAACGGCGCCAGCGCGCGCGCCGCCTCCAGACGTACCGTGCGCACCGGATCGCCCAGCAGGGGCATGCCCAGCTTGAAGCGGGTCTGGGGATCGGTAAGCTCCAGATAACGGACCGCCGCCCCGCGCACCAGGGGGTCGTCATCCTTGAGCAGCCTCGGCAGAGCCAGGAGATGGCTTTGGGCCGGATAGCCCCGCAGCAACTCCATGGCAGTGGCGCGCGCGATGCCAGGCTGTTCACTGTCGACCGCGAGTTCCAGCAACCGCTTGCCGGCATCGGGCGACGCCGTCCGGCCTGCATGCAGGGCCTCTCCGAAATGGGGCTCTCTGCGCTTATCTTCCCCGTACCACTGGCGCACCGCATCTGCGGCCCACTGCACCGGTGCGTCCTGATGACACTGGTTACAGGCATTGGGGCTGCCGATCTTCGTTGAGAGATCGGGTCGGGGGACACGCATGCTGTGGTCCGCCCGTTCGTCGTTCACCATGTAAAAGCGCTGAGGCATGTGGCAGCCGAGGCAGGAGGCCCCCGGGGTGCCTGGCTCATGATGATGGTGCGTTTCGGTAGCATAGCGCGCGACACTGTGGCACTGGGCACACACCAGGTCGCGCTCCAACTTGAGCTTCAGGCTGTGAGCGTCGTGGCAATCGGTGCAGGTGACCCCGGCCTGGTACATCTTGCTCTGGATAAAGGAGCCGTAGACATAGACCTCGTCCAGGATCTGGCCGTCAGGATGATAGAGCCCCTCGTCCAGCAGCGCGAGCTGGTGAGTGTTGCCCAGAGGCTTGCCATACTCGTACTGGCCATGGATCTGCCCCCGACGGGAGTGACAGCGGGTGCAGAGTTCGATCTTGCTGCGGTCTTTACGGGGAACCGAGCGATGGGGGATACCTGACTCCGGGTCGATGGCCCAGG
>Ga0316189_10001400_pt1 | contig 23961 bp, 19 predicted proteins | sample LowCovwburrow_MG_FD_204930 | JGI IMG/M metagenome (GOLD analysis project Ga0316189, IMG submission 204930) | Coastal sediment microbial communities from Maine, United States - Lowes Cove worm burrow | ecosystem: Environmental > Aquatic > Marine > Coastal > Sediment | place: USA: Maine... | reverse complement strand
ATCTCGGCGCTCTCGGGATTCATCCAGACGATCTTCGTGCTGGACAGATTGAGCGGATGGTAGACCCGGTCCATCAAACGCCGTGCGCGCTCGTGGCCGGGTCGGACACCGACGACGATTCGATCCGGGTACATGAAGTCGCTTATGGCGCCGCCCTCTTTGAGGAACTCCGGGTTGGAGGCGACTTGGATGTCGTGCTCGGCATCGGCGACGAGCTTCTGCACCTGGGCATTCGTGCCGACCGGCACCGTACTCTTCATCACGATGACGAGATCGTGGGTCGCATGCTTGGCCAAATCTGCAGCGACCGCGAAGACTGCGCTCAGGTCGGCCTCCCCGTCCTGCGTTGGCGGGGTCCCGACGGCGATGAATGCCAAGTCGACGTCTTTGACAGCGGCAGAAAGGTCAGTCGTGAACGTCAATCGTCCCGACTCGGCCTGCTCCTTCACCATCTCTTCGAGGCCCGGCTCGTAGATCGGAATCTCGAAGCGCTGAAGGCGCTCGATTTTGGACGCATCTTTGTCGACGCAAACGACGCGCTGGCCGGTAGCGGCGAAGCACGTGCCGGTCACGAGACCGACATAGCCTGTTCCAATCACACAGAGTTTCACGGGGCATTCCTAGCACCGTCCGTTCCGCCCGGAAAGGTGCCTTGTTGACCCACAGAGACTATCCTGCCTGCTCAATAGACGGCGCGACCTGGGGGGTCGGAAAGCGCATCATGTCGTCGGTCCACATCCACTATCTAAATCATGCGTCGCTGCTCGTGCAGGCGGGAGACGTGCGACTTCTCTTCGACCCCTGGCTCGAAGGAACCGCGTTCTCCGGCGGCTGGGGGCTTCGTTACGACAATCCACGAGCCTTCGACCTTGGCGCCACGGCGACGCACCTTTGGATCAGTCACTGGCACAGCGACCACCTTCACGGTCCTTCCCTCGCAAAGCTGGCCGCGGCGAACCCGGACATGACCGTCTTGGCCAACGTCTCGGCGAACTTCTCGATGCTGGAGCGTCTGGAAAGCTTCGGCTTTCGAGACGTTCGGCCCCTGGGCGAACGGGAGCGGGTCGATCTCGACGAGGACACGAGCGTTTGCCGCTACCCGACCGCCGGTATCGACAACATGCTCCACATCACGTCGGGCCGCTGGTCGATGCTCAACTACAACGACTGCAACCTTCCGGCCAAGGCGATTCAGTCGCTGCGCCGACGCATCGGTCGCGTCGATCTCCTCTTCACGAACTACAATCATGCGGGCAAGCTCTTCGACGTGGTCGACGACGAGGCTCGCAAAGCGCAGCTCGTCCGCGTGCTGGAGCTCACGGTCGACGCGCTCGAGCCTTCGCAAGTGATTCCCTTCGCCTCGAATCACTACTATCGGACGGCAGAGAGCGCGGATCAAAACGCATCCCTCCTCGGCTTCGACGAGCTCGATGCAGTGGCCGAGCGAGACGCTCGCTTCGTCGTCCCGCGAATCGGCGACGAGGTGATCTTCGATGCGCAATCACCGACCCGCATCGTTCCTCTCGAGCCCTCGCTCGACGAGGCCAGCCGCGTCACCCACGACTACGGAGAGCCGGTTCCATGGGACGAGCTCATCGACGAAGTCTCGGCACGCAGCCAGGCCCTCGAGAGTCAGTTTCTCAAGCTCGGTCGCCTTGCGGTGCCCGACCTCATCGTTCGGCTGAGTGATCACGAGCGGAACCTGCGGCTTCGGCTCGGCGCGCCTGCCCGCGAAGCCGATGACTCCGAGGCCCCGCACATCGAAGCCCACTCCCAGGCAATCCGTATCTGGCTCGCCCGTCGCTTCGGGGACGACACCTTCATTGCGGGGGCCCACTTCCGCGTTCTCGATGCCGACACGACCGCCATCGAGCGCTGGGCCTTGGTCACATTGCTCGAAGCAAGCCATCTGGACCCGCAGAGCTGTCTGCACTACCTCGGCGAACGTGAAGGCCGGCGCTTCTTGTGGAATCGACGCGAAGAGATTTTCGCCACACTTTTTGGAGGCCGCGTGAAGGCGGGCCGGGTTCGACTGTAGAGGAGGTGGATGTGATTCTGACGAACATCGAAACGGTTCCGGGCAGGCGAGTCGTTCAGCACTTCGGCCTGGTGCAAGGCAGCACCATTCGCGCGAAGCACTTCGGGCGGGATTTCGCGGCTGGTCTCAAGAACATCGTCGGTGGTGAGCTGAAGGGCTACACCGAGCTCCTGCAGGAAAGCCGCGCCGAGGCCACGAGCCGCATGGTCGCGCAAGCGCGCGACATCGGGGCCAATGCAGTCGTCAATGTGCGTTTCACGACCTCGTCCGTCGCCCAAGGGGCCTCGGAGATCCTGGCGTACGGCACCGCCGTATTGGTCGAGTAGGCGATGACGATCGAGCTCATACTCGGACTCGGGATCCCGCTGGTGCTCATTCTAATCGGCAAGTTCGTCGGAGCCTCGATCGAACGGAAGCACTTCGAGAACATCGCTGAACGCGAGGCCCGGTTCCAAGGCCAACCCGCGTTTTCGATCAAGCAGATCGATGCGCCCTACCCGATCCAGTCAGCAAGCCTCGCGAGCGGATCCGTGGTCGTATCCGTCGATCACTTCAAGCGCTTCGTGAGCGGGTTTCGAATGCTCGTCGGTGGGGAAGTTCGCTCGTACACGAGTTTGATCGATCGTGCGCGCCGCGAGGCAGTGCTTCGCATGAAGGAATCGCAGCCGGACGCCGATGCCTATCTCAACACGCGGCTCGAGACAGCCACGATTTCGAGCACGAACGGCAACGAGGGCATGGGGACGATCGAGGTGCTGGCCTACGGTACCGCCGTCCACTACGATTCGCGACAATGACTGACGACACACCCCGTGTGGTAACCGAGCGCGATGGACACGTCTTTCACATCGTCCTCGATCGTGCCGACAAGATGAACGCCTTCGACGTGCGGATGCTCCGCGAGCTTGCGGAGGCCGTCACGGAGTACGAAGCCGACGACACCCTTCGCTGCGCTCTGCTCCGGGCCAACGGCAAGAATTTCACCGCCGGGCTCGACCTCGCCGAGGTGGGACCCGCGGTTAAGAGCGGGGCACCACTATTCCCGGAGGGCTCGGTCGACGTGCTCAGCATGAAGGAGCCCAAACGGAAGAAGCCGCTGATCTTGGCAGCCCAGGGATGGTGCCTGACCATCGGCATCGAGCTCATGCTCGCCTGCGACATCCGCATTTGTGACGAGGGCGCACGCTTCGGCCAGATCGAAATCAACCGCGGCATCTTCCCTTTTGGTGGGGCCACGATACGCCTGCCGCAGGTGGCTGGGTGGGGAAACGCGATGCGCTGGTTGCTCACCGGCGACCGATTCAACGCGAGCGAGGCACTTCGAATCGGCCTCGTGCAGGAAGTAGTCCCCGCAGACCAGCTCCTGACACACGCCACGGAGATCGCGAAGACGATCGCCAAACGGGCGCCGCTCGGTGTTCAGGCCACTCTTCGCTCGGCTCGCACGGCGGAGCACGAGGGCGTGGATGCGGCGATCGAGGAGTTGTTGGTCATCGCGCGCGAGCTCATGGACACCGAGGACGCCGCCGAGGGGATTCGCTCGTTTCTCGAGCGTCGTGACGGCGAGTTCAAGGGCCGCTGAGGGGCGCTAGCTCCGGAATAGGACGTTGCTCTCGATCGGGTCCCGAGGCTGGCGAGTGTTGTTCGCCGGAACCGCCGGGTCCTCGTAGCCGAAGGAAAGTCCGCAGAGAATCTGCTCGTCATCGGGAATCTCGAGGTGCAGCGCGGCCACCTCGGGGAAGGCCCGGAGCGCGGCCTGTGCACACGACCCGATGCCCCGCGACTGCATCGCCAACATGAGGGTTTGCACGTACATACCGACGTCGAGCGCTACCCCGATTCCGAAGCTCTTCGACATGCAGACATACGCGACGTGCGGCGCATCGAAGAACTCGAAGTTGCGAAGCATGGCCCGCAGTCGCCCGACTCGATCATCGCGGGCAACACCCATCTCGCCGTAGAGCTCCACCGCGCAGGCTACCTGCTTGTCTCGGTAAGGCCCGAAGAACGCATCGACGGATGTCGACATGGCCTGCGCCTCCCCCGACGTCGCAGCCTCGACGAGCGCGCTCCGAAGTGTCTGAAGCGCCTCCCCCGAAGCCACGTACACGCGCCAGGGCTGCACATTGCAATTGCTCGGTGCGCGCTGAGCCAAATTCAAGACTTCGTGGAGAATGTCTTCAGGCACGGGCTTTGGGAGAAAGCCGCGCACCGAGCGGCGCTCGAGAATCGTCTGGTCCAAGTCGTGCATCGTTTCCTCGAGAGTTCTAAGCGCGTCGCTTCGCTTTGGGCACGGTCTTCTCGATCCGAATCTCGCACTCCTCGCCGACGACCTTCCGGAGCGCCGGTTCGATGACGCCGGAACGAACGTACTCGGCGCCAACCCCGAACGCGGCGCGGCCCGTTACGCGTACGACGAGCTCGCTATCCCCGGTGGAGAGGAGCTCGATATGGCTCGCGTCCTTCTGAAGGAGCGGGTTGAGCACGTCATCGATGAGTTGCTGAACCGCTTCGCGCACCTGGGGAGCATGCGAAATTGGAGGCCTGGAAGCAAACCAGCCGAAGCTCCGGCGCCGAGCGTGGACTCGGCTATACTCCGGTCCGGCGATGGAACCTGCCCGTACCAGACTTCAGGTCGACGTTCGTCGGCAGCAGCTTCTCGACCTCGGGCTTCGACTTTTCGCGACCCGGAGCTTCGACGACGTCTCGATCGAGGGAATCGCCAAAGAGGCCGGGGTCTCGAAAGGGCTCCTCTACCATTACTACCCGAGCAAACGCGCTCTGTACGTGGCTGCCGTGCGCGAGGCGGCACGCCAACTGCTCGAAGAGACCAATGTCGATGCCTATGGCACCGGTGCCCAACCGGACCCGGAGGGGCGACGCAAAGCCCTCAGAGCCTTCCTCGACTACGTGGAGCGCCATCGCCTCGTTTACGCCTTCCTGCTCCGAGGGGGCATCGGAACAGACCCCGAGGTCGCCGAGATCCTCGAATCCACCCGAGAGGCACTCGTGAACCGCATGCTCTCACGGCTCGGACGCTTCGGCGCCCAGTCGAACGACCCGGCCACCCGTCTACTGCTTCGCGGCTGGCTCGGCTTCGTCGAGGCGGCAAGCCTCGACTGGGCCGAACGTCAAGAGCTCGACGCCGACTCGTTCTTGGAGGTCCTCGTTCGAATGTCGGGCGCGGTGTTCGCAGAAGTCCTCGAACCCAGCGTGCCGTGATGAAGACCCACGCGATCCTCCTCGTCACTCTACTGCTGAGCGCGAGCTCATCCTGCAGCCCAGCCGGGCAGCCGACCGCCACGAAGGCCGTGCCTGCGGAACCTCGAATCGAGCCGGCCCAGGTCCCGGCGCCGGCCCCGGTCCAAGCACGGGTCGATTGGAGCGCGTTCGATTCGACTTCGATTCGAAACCCGAACGACGGCTCCCTCGCTGGAGGGGTGCCTCTGCCACTCACCTCGACCGGCCTCCGCTTCAACCCGGCCCGCAACCCAAGCGCTCGCTACGCGACCGTCGAGGTCGTCCGCACCTTGCTCCAGGCAGCCGCGCGTGTCGACCGAGAGCTTGCTGGTCTTCCGATCACGGTGAACGACCTGAGCCTGCAAAACGGCGGCCCGATCCCGAGGCATCGTTCGCACCAAAGCGGCCGAGACGTCGACGTCCTCTTCTATCAACTCGACGCGAAGGGCACCCCAATCGAGAGCGTGGGCGCGTTTTTTGATCCGGAGGGCGCCGCGATCGACTTCAAGGATTTATCGACGCCCGCAGACGACGTTCATCTGACGCTCGACATCCCACGGACCTGGCTCTTCTTGCAGGCTTTGATCGAGAGCGAGCACGCAGAGCTTCAGAACATCTACGTCGCGGAGCACATTCGCACGCTTCTCTTGCGTCATGCCCGGACCCTTACGCTCCCGGCCCGAACCCTCGCCCGGTTCGAAGCCCTCACCTGCCAGCCCAAGTACCCGCACGACGATCATTTTCACTTTCGCTTCTTTTGCACTCCGGACGATATCAAAGCGGGTTGTCGCGACTCGCGCCCAGTGTATCCATGGCAGCGAGAGCGGCTGAAGGCGGCCGGGGTTGAGCCCCTCGCGCTTGCTCCGAAACGAGCCGACGCCGAGGCAGACATCGTGACGCACGAAGAGGCGCGCAAGGCCGCAGGGCCGATGGACGAGGAGGTCGTGCGTTGGCTCGAGCTCCGCAAGCAATGGATTCGAAAGCCACACCCAGGACGGACCTACTGCCCATGAACGACTTCGATTGGATCTCGAGTTCAGCTGGCTTCGACGAGCTCGTCGCGGAGCTTTGTGAGACAGAGGCATATGCACTCGACACCGAGTTTCATCGCGAACGCACGTTCTTTCCCGTGCTCGCGCTGGTGCAGGTCGCAACGCCGACGAGGGTCGCTCTGGTCGATCCACTCGAAGTCGACATCGCTCGCCTGCGAGAGGTCTTCGAGACCGATCACACCTGCGTCATGCACGCTGCATCGCAAGACCTGGAGATCCTCGAGCTAGCCTGCGGGGCCGTGCCCAAGCGTCTCTTCGACACCCAGATCGCAGCGTTGTTCTGCGGCTACCGAACGAGCTCGCTCGGACGGCTCGTGGAAGGCTTCCTCGGCGTCACGCTCGACAAGAGCGGACAGCTCACCGACTGGACACGGCGCCCGCTACCCAAGGCCGACCTTCGCTACGCGGCGTCCGACGTGACCCACCTCCTCGACCTGAGGGACACGCTGACCGACGCCCTCGACGAGCGAGGCCGGCTTCCATGGGCCGAAGAAGAGATCGAACGCCTCCGGGTCAAGGACCGTTCGCCGCCTGACCCCGAAACTCTGTGGTGGAAGCTTCGTGGCAAGACCAAGCTCAACGGCAAGGCGCGCGGCGTCGCACAGGAGCTCAGCGCGTGGCGATACGAAGAAGCGCGGCGGACGGACCGACCCGCTCGCGCCGTGCTGTCGGACATGGCGGTGCTGTCACTCGCTCAGCGCCCTGCCACGAATCCCGGACAGCTGCGCGGGATCCGCAACTTCGATGCGCGGCACTTCAAGCACACCGACGCGGTGCTCGATGCGATTCGGCGAGGCTTGGCGCTGTCTCGGGACTCCGTCCGAGTTCCTCCGAAGAAGCCTGAAAACCTACCGAACGTGGACGGCGTGATCGCCCTGTGCCTAGCGTGGCTTGCTCAGCGCGCCTCCGAGGAGGACCTCGACATGACCGCGCTCGGCACACGCGAAGACGTGACAAACCTCGTCCTCGGTCAAGCCTCTCGGCTTGCTTCGGGATGGCGCGACGTGCTGGTCGGGCGCGAGCTCGCCTCGATCATCGATGGAAGCAGCGCTCTCAGCGTGAAAGGGACGAGCCTCGAGCTGCTGGATCGCGCGGGAAACTAATACGCGCTAGACTGAAGCGTGGCCACTAGCCGAGGAGCACGCGCCGTTCTGATCCTCGCCTCGATCATCGTGATCGGAGCGGGCATCAAGCTTGCTGCGCCCTTCCTGGTGCCGGTCTTGGTCGCCTCGTTCATCGCCATCGTCACGGCCCCGCTGGTCATGTGGCTCTGCGACAAGGGCATGCCGACGCTGTTCGCGGTGCTCGCGGGGCTTCTTCTCGACGTGACGGCCGGCGGCGCGCTCGGATTTCCGCTGGCGGGAGCGGTCGGGACGTTCACGGAGCGGGTCCCGGAGTACGCGGTGCTTCTGTCCGGACGCATGGAAGAAGCCGAGGCCTGGATGGCGGGCCACGGTATCTACCTCGAGTCCATCTACGATTTCTCCGAGCCCACCTGGATGCTGAACATCGCCACGATGACTGCGCAATTCGCGGCGTCCTTCGTGTCCCAGATGGTCTTGGTCCTGTTGATCGTGGCGTTCATGCTCTTCGAGTCGACCGGGCTTCGCGAGAAGCTCGCGCGAATCGCGACACCAAGTCAGATTCAGGAGCTCTCCGCGGCCGCACGCGAGGTCAACACCTATCTAGTGGCCAAGACCGTGCTCAGCCTCCTGACGGGCGTGTCGGTCTTCGTCTGGTGCTGGTGGCGGGACGTCGACGTGCCTCTTCTCTGGGGTCTGCTCGCGTACCTCCTCAACTACATCCCTACGGTCGGGCAGATCATCGCTGCCGTCCCGGCCATCGCGCTGGCGCTTCTGCAGTTCGGCCCTGGGGAGGCGCTGATCGTCGCGGCCGGTTTCGGTGCCATCAACCTCGCCATCGGCGCTGTCGAACCGCGAATCATGGGAGATGCGCTGGGCCTCTCGGCACTCGTCGTTCTCGTCTCGATGGTGGTCTGGGGTTGGCTCCTCGGTCCGGTGGGAGCGCTGGTCTCCGCGCCTCTTACGATGGTGATCAAGCACGGCCTCGCGCACAGTGACCAGCTTCGCTGGATGGCAGAGCTCCTCGGCCCCACCCCGGCACCGTCGGGGAAGTCGGCAGCCGGGAAGACAGATTCCGCGGACGAGCTCAGCCGCGCTTGAGTGCGTCGCCGGCACGTTCGGCAAAGCGCTCTAGAACCCGCCACGCCGCTGCACTCGGTGTCGCTTGTCCGTGCGCAACGGCATCCTCCAGCTCTGCGATGAGCGCGGAAAGCTCCGGATCGCTTCGCAGGGCACGCCGCAGACCGTTCTGCACCATGTCCCACATCCACTGGACCTGTTGACTCTGCCGTCTGCGCGCGAGCTCTCCGGAGCCCTGGCGCTCGTTCCACTCGCCGATCACCAGGGTCCACAGCTCGTCGAGACCGGTCTTTTCGAGGGCGCTGCACGTCACGACGGGAGGAACGCTGTCCGGTCGCATCAAACGCAGCGCGCTTTGATACGAGGCCTGAGCCCGAATCGCTCGAGGACGATTCTCACCATCGACCTTGTTGATCGCCAGCATGTCGGCGACCTCGAGGATGCCGCGCTTGATGCCTTGTAGTTCGTCGCCGGCGCCCGCGATCATCAGCACCAGGAAGAAGTCGACCATTCCGGCAACGATGGTCTCCGACTGGCCCACGCCCACGGTCTCGACCAGCACGACGTCAAAGCCCGCCGCCTCGCAAAGAAGGATGCTTTCCCGGGTCTTCCGGGTGACGCCGCCCAAAGTGCCGCTGGTCGGCGAGGGACGAATGAAGGCGTTCGGATCGACGCTCAACGCCCCCATGCGCGTCTTGTCACCGAGTATGCTGCCCCCGCTCACACTGCTCGTCGGATCGATCGCGAGCACCGCGACCCGGTGAGACTTGCCCGTGAGGATCGTGCCGAGCGCGTCGATGAACGTGCTCTTCCCGGCGCCGGGCACGCCGCTGATCCCGATTCTGCACGAGCCGCCCGTCGCAGGCAGAAGCGCTTCCAAGACTTCTTGTGCGAGCGCCGCATGTGCGGGCTGCTCGCTTTCGATCAACGTGATCGCTCGTGCGAGCACCGCGCGGTCGCCACCTCGGACCCCTTCGACGTACGCCTGGACGTCGAGGGCCTTCACGAGCCTCCGAGCTGCGCGTCGAGCTGGTCGAGCAGCTCGAGTGCGGCCTCCGAGATCACGGTTCCAGGACCGAAAATCGCCACGGCGCCCGCCTCGCGAAGCGCATCGTAGTCCTCGGGCGGAATCACGCCGCCAACGACCACGAGGATGTCATCGCGTCCAAGGTCCCGGAGCGCCGTCTTCAGTTGAGGCACGAGTGTGAGATGCCCCGCCGCAAGAGAGCTTGCGCCGACGACGTGCACGTCGTTCTCGACCGCCTGCTTCGCGCTTTCTTCCGGGGTCTGAAAGAGCGGTCCGATATCGACGTCGAAGCCGAGGTCGGCGAACGCCGTCGCGATGACTTTCTGGCCGCGGTCGTGGCCGTCCTGGCCCATCTTCGCCACGAGAATGCGCGGACGACGCCCATGCTTTTGGAGGAACTCGTCGCTTCGGGCTCTCACCCGATCGACACCTTCCGAATCCTTGCCCACTTCGCTTCGATACACGCCTTCGATACTCCGAATCGTCGCTTGATAGCGGCCGTACACGCGCTCGAGCGCGTCGCTGATTTCGCCTACGGTCGCCCGATGCCTGGCCGCATCGATGGCCAGCTCGAGCAGGTTGCCCTCACCAGTCTCGGCGGACTTGGTCAGCGCCTCAAGTTTCGGCCGAAGCGCGGTCTCGTCACGCTCCTCCCGAAGCTCGCGAAGCCTCGCAACCTGGGACTCCCGTACCGCGGTATTGTCGACTTTGAGCACATCGATCGCGTCTTCCCGCTCGAGGCGATACTTGTTGATCCCGACGATCGTTTGCTGTCCGGAGTCGATCCGGGCTTGCGTTCGGGCGGCGGCCTCCTCGATGCGGAGCTTTGGAAGGCCAGCTTCGATGGCCTTGGTCATGCCGCCGAGCTCCTCGACCTCTTTGATGTGCTCCCATGCCTTGAGGGCCAGGTCATGAGTGAGCCGCTCGACGTAGTAGCTTCCACCCCAGGGGTCGATCACGTTCGTGGTGCCACTTTCGAGCTGAAGGTAGAGCTGCGTATTGCGCGCGATGCGTGCACTGAAGTCTGTGGGTAGAGCGATGGCCTCGTCGAGGGAGTTGGTGTGAAGGCTCTGCGTGTGCCCCTGCGTCGCGGCCATCGCCTCGATGCAGGTGCGGACGACATTGTTGTAGACATCCTGGGCGGTGAGGCTCCAGCCCGAGGTCTGGCAGTGTGTTCGGAGCGCCATGCTCTTCGGATTCTTCGGTCCGAACTGCTCGATGAGCTTGGCCCACAAGAGCCGACCGGCGCGGAGCTTCGCCACCTCCATGAAGAAGTTGGTCCCGATCGCCCAGAAGAAACTGATGCGCGGAGCGAACTGGTCGATACCGAGCCCCGCATCCAATCCGGTTCGGATGTACTCGAGCCCATCCGCAAGCGTGTAGCCGAGCTCGAGATCCTGCGTCGCGCCGGCTTCCTGCATGTGATAGCCGCTCACGCTGATACTGTTGAAACGCGGCATGTTGGCGGCGGTGTACTTGAATATGTCCGCAATGATCCGCATCGAGGGTGTCGGCGGATAGATGTACGTATTGCGGACCATGAACTCCTTCAGAATGTCGTTCTGAATCGTCCCAGTAAGCTTCTCCGGCGGAACGCCCTGCTCTTCCGCGGCCACGATGTAGAGCGCCAGCACCGGCAGAACGGCGCCATTCATCGTCATCGAGACGCTCATCTTATCGAGCGGGATACCGTCGAAGAGGATTCGCATGTCCTTGATCGAGTCGATCGCGACGCCGGCCATGCCGACATCACCAGGCACGCGAGGATGGTCGGAATCGTAGCCACGATGGGTGGCGAGATCGAAGGCGATCGAGAGACCCTTCTGACCTGCAGCCAGATTTCGCCGGTAGAACGCATTGCTCGCCTCGGCGGTCGAAAAGCCCGAGTACTGACGGACCGTCCATGGTCTTTGCACGTACATGGTGGGGTACGGCCCGCGCAAAAAGGGCGGCAAGCCCGGCATGGTCTGCAGGTGCGTGACCGGCGCGAGATCCTCGGCAGAATAAACCGGCTTCACGCCGATGCCCTCGGGCGTCGTCCAGACAGCGTCGGCGCGCTCGCCGACGAGCCCCTTCCAATCGGCCTGCGACTGCGTCGCTCCACCGAGTGCATCGAAGTCGAGTTGGGTGAAATCGGGAATCCGGCTCATCGATTCACTCCCACCGAGTCCAGAACGTTTACCATGATGCCGAGCACGTCCGCCCCCATGAAGACGAAGTCGCTCACGCCCGCTTCTCGGAGCGCTGCGGCCCGATCGCCGGGTCGGCCCGCCACGAGGACCAGCGGACAGCCGGCCTTCTTGAGCGCCTCTATGGCCGGTTCCAGCATGGTCTCGTAGTCGCCATCGCTTCCGCAGACCATCGCGAGAGAAGCCCCAGCCTTCGCCCACCCGTCCGCGAGCGCGCTCGCGTCGGCGAAGCCCTCGTTCGAAGTCGGTTCGATGCCGGCTGCCACCAGAAGATTCTGGGCCCAGGTCGATCGAGCCTTGTGCGAGGGAATCGCGCCCAGGTTGGCCATGAACGCCGTGGGCCTCACTTCGCTATCGTCGCTCCGCGAGCGCAGCTCTTCCCAGCCATCCGAGGCTCGCCATTGGGGGATCGGTTCCGCGTGGAACTCTGGCTGACCGTGCTGAAGCACCGCGGCCACGCTGTACATGTCCAGCCCGCCAGTCGTCGCGGTGAGACAGGACTCGGTGAGGGACCCGAGCGCACGCTCGGGGTCATTGACCTGCTGGGCCAGCCCGATGAGGTCGTCGCGGTGAGCACCCACATCGAGCTCGTCGACCCCCGCGCGAAGCATTCGTCGGACATCTTCGTCGGTCACCTGCTCGCGCACCAGCGGCTTCTCCGCGGCGTTCGGGAACTCGCTCACGCCCACGATGGGAGTCTTCCGCTTGGCGAGCGATTCACGACGTTTCGCCGCCACCTCGCCGACCGCGTCGACGAGCTTGCCCGAAGCGAGCGCCTTCAAGATGCCACCCGCGGCCTCGACGGCTTGGATCTCGATCCATGCGGCACGCGCGAGCTCGTCGGTGAGCGATTCGACGAACCAGCTTCCGCCGGCCGGATCGGCGACTTCGTCGAGGTGACTCTCCTCGCGAAGCACCACCTGCGTGTTGCGCGCGACCCTTCGCGCCAGCTCGTCGGGCGTCCCAACTACGCTGTCGAAAGGAAGTGTGGATACGCTCTCGGCACCACCGAAGATGGCAGCGGTACACTCAGCTGTCGCGCGAAGCATGTTCACCCAAGGATCTCGCCGCGTCTTCGTGAACGGCGAAGTGCGCGCGTGGATGCGCATCGCCGCAGAACCTGGCTCGCCACCGCACGCGACCACGACCTTGGCCCATAGCTGCCGAGCTGCGCGGAGCTTCGCGATCTGCGTGAAGAAGTCGCCCGCAACTGCGTAGCTGAATCCAAACTGGCGCGCCGCGGCATCGACGCTCATCCCCGCGCCCGTCATCTGGCGGAGATACTCGATGCCCGTTGCAACGGTATAGGCCAGCTCTTGCACGGCGCTCGCGCCGCCACCTTCGTACGGTCGGCTCGACACCCATGCGGCCCGCATGTTCGGCGCGTTGCCATCGCACCAAGCGGCCAGGTCACGAAGCTCAGCGAGGCGCGCCGAGAGGCCACCTTGAATACGTCCTTCGCCCGCAAGCAGGCCGACCGGATCGCAAACGAAGCCACCACGAAGCGAGTCGTGCGAGATGCCGCGCTGACTCGCCACCGCAAGCAAGCCGGCCGCGACGGCCATCGTGTCCGCACCACCATCGACGCAGACTGAGGTTTCCGCAAGATCGACCGAGCGAAGAACCGCATCGAGATCGGGGATGGTGAGCACGCGACAGCCATGCCGTGGACCGGCCTCGAGCCAGAGGGCCTCGACCCCGCGGCTGAGGTCCTCCTCGATTTGAGTCTGGCAGACGTCAGGCCGTGGATCGTCGTACTCCTGACGGATCAGCCAGCCTCCGAGCGGCGCAGCCCCACGGACGAAGGGAAACACACCGGGAAGGGCCGGGGCGCTCTTGCTCTCGATGTCCTCGGCGGCATAGAGCGGCTGAAGCTCGAGACCCCCGGGAGTACGAGACCGCAAACGCTCGGGCGATGCGCCCTTGAGGTCGGCTTCCACCTTCGCAAGCCACTCGGACTTGCTCACGGGCGCGAAGGTATTCATTCGCTCGTCTTGCTGAGACACGGCGGAATCTAGATAGACTAGAGAGATCGTGGCCGCAACGCCCCGAAAAGGCCGAGCTAGCCGCTCAGCCCTCGGTGTCGGGCCGGCCCTGCCAGAACTCCTCGACCGGGCCGATGCGGTCCTGGAGCTCCGCGAAGGCGTCCTCGGCGTTGATTAGGACGTAGCCAACGCTATCTTCGCGGCCGAGGCGAGTTTGGACCCGCGTCAGGTCGACCGCGCTCGCGCCGGACGAGACGACCACGATGACCCGATGAGCGAGTCGTGCCGCCCGTCGAAGCACGGGGCCGCTCAAGGGTCCGTTCCACGCAAGCGCGACGCCAGTGACGTCGGCGCCTCTGGGCTGCGTGGGGGGATCGGAGCGGCGAGGCTCGATGACTTCCTCGTCGCCCTCCCCGAGCAGCCGAACCGCTGCGCGCATGACCGCATTGGAGCGGCTTGCGTGCGGCGTCGCGCTATCGACGAGCACCGCGGGGCCTACTCTAGGCTCGCCCTCGGAGCGACCGGTCGGAACGGGCCGGGTGAGCAAGAAGGCCTGTTCTTGCGCGCTAGCGTCCGCAGCACCGGAGTCATTCGCAGGCGCAAGTGCGCCCGGTGCGGGGATGACCATGCGGATGGTGGCCCGTGCGCTTCGCTTGCGCTGAAACGGTTGGGGCCCGCCAGGCGGAACGCTCGACGGCGCGCTCGACGGCGCGCTCGACGGAGCCGGCGACGCGGGTAGTTCCGAAGGGGCCGATGCAGGTCCGACGGCCGGCAGACCGATGACGGTCTTCTTGCGTGGCGAACGACTTGGGCTGTTCGGCACGGCGGGCCCGCTCGGCCGGGACGGCGAGGCGTCAGAAGACAGGCGGCGCGGACGAACATAGGCGCTCGGCGTCACCAAGGGCACCGCGATCTGCGGCTCCGGCCTCACCATTGCGGAATCTTTGGCTCGCGCGCCGACGTCGAGGATGGCCGCCGCGAGCCAGGGAGCGTCCGCAAGCCTCATGGCAAACGAACATGCTTGGTCGCGTTCGGTCTCGGTCGCGGGGACGACGAGCGTTCGACCCGCGCCGTACACCCCTTGGTCCTCGAGCTCATCGACGAACGCTTCGAGCGCGTCCGGCTGCCGGGGCCAGATGGTCGTCCCCAACACGGGTCCGTTACCCCACCAGGCGACCTCTCTCGGCGCACGCACGGTCAGCTCCGAGAGGCTCCGAATCAGGATGACCAAGGCGCACAGGAAGACAGCAAGAAGCGGAAACAGCAGAACGGCCCCCACCTGTTTTCCGGATCGGATCGATCTCTCGGGCGGCACCGGAGGTGAGAGAAGCCTGAATCGATTGATGGGGGTGAGCGCCGCATCACGAAGCTGAGCGTCTCGCTCCATCAGCTCTTCGACGCGCGCCATGGCTGCAGAGAGCTCGGCGAGGACACGTCGTGCCTCGCCCTCTTCCGGAGAGAGCGCTGCCGCGTCTCGCTTGACCTCGTCGAGGAGCACCTGCAGCGCGGCCTTCCGCTCTTCCGCCGCGGCAAGAGCAGCACGCGCAGAGGCCAACTGATTATCAACGCTTGCGCGCGCGGGGTTCAAGGCGACGGTCTTCTCGGTTAGTTCCTGTGGCTCCCGGCTACGTTGAGCTTCAAGGCGCGCGACCCGCCCCTTCAGCGCCAACACACGCGGATGCTCGTCGCTCAAACTTGCGCGGGCCTCGGCGAGTTCGGCGCGTGCTTCCGCTAGAGGCGCGTCGGCGCCCGACCCCTTGCGCGCTGAAGCCACCACTTGGAGCGGCATGTTGCCCTGGAGCGCTTCGAGTTCCGCGATCAGCGCCCCTTGGGCGGCCGCCTCTACCTCCGCCTCATCGTGTCGTGCGCGCATCTCCACGGCCCGAGTAAGCAGCTGAGCTTTCTCGTTCAGGAGATCCGGGCGACCACTCTCAGCCCCGAAGACCTGGAAGGCGGCCTGCGCCTCGTCTCGCCGTTTTGTCGCACGTTCGATCGAGGCCTCGTTGCGAAGGATTAGTGTCTGAAGCTCTTTCGAATTGAACTCGACCTGATGTGCGAGGAATACGTCAAGGCTCGCCGATGCAAGGGCGTACGCGCTGTCGGCGCTCTCGCCCCGAGCCGTGAGCCGAACCGATGTCTCGCTCTGAAGCTCCGCCCCGAGTCGAGCGGCGAGCTCTTCGAGAGTCGCATCCCATTGCAGCCGTTCGCGGATCTCAGCCAAGCGACTCGGAACCAGCGCCGAATTCACGAAGGCATCGGGCGTCGGTGAGGTGCCCTCGGCATCGAGTACGGGCGAGCCCTCGTAGAGGAGCTCTGCCTCGGCCTCGTACGTCTTTGGCAGCAAGAAGAACGTGACGAGGGATACGGCCGATGCGATCGCAAAGGACCGCAGCAGGGTCTTGCGCCGCTCGCCGAGAATCGCGATCAAGCGGCGCGGCTCTACCGGGAGGCCCGGCCGCTTGGGCTTCTCGCCGGGCTCGTCTCCCCCGAGGTCGTAAGTCACATCGTCCAATCCATCGCCTCGCGTCTTAAAGAGCATGCAAGGCGAGGCGACCCTGGGGCAAGTCGACATCGCTAGTGAGACTGCTAACGTCGCGGCCGCCATGCGTCCCTGGGCCGAAAAGCTGATCGCCACGTGGGGCGTTGCCTCAGTGTCGCTTCTCCTCGGTCAAGCGATCTGGCGCCTCGGTCCCCTCGCGCTCGAGCCTTGGACCGAGGACATGATGACGGGCACGCAGAAGGGCATCTACATCGCCTGGCTCGTCGCCAACGCCTACCTCGAGGGATATCGGGGCTTCCAGCTTCGATTCTCCCCGAGGGTCGTGTCCCGGGCCATTTACTTGGGGCAGAATCCCCGGCCCTTGTGGGTCATTCTGGCTCTCCCCTTCTGCATGAGCCTATTTCACTCGACGCGACGGCAGATGACCGTGAGCTGGACCTTCATCGTCGCCATCGTCTTGCTGGTCTGGTGGGTGCGCTCGCTGTCCCAGCCATGGCGCGGAATCATCGACGGCGGCGTCGTGATCGGTCTGCTCTGGGGCTTGCTGGTGATCTGGGGCCTATTTGTGCGATACCTCATGGGCGCAGAAGCCGCCCCTCCGGGTGATCTTCCGCCGGAAAACGCAGGGCATGAAGCGGCCCCGGTCGGCTGACTTGTCGTTTTTTTCGCTATTTCTCCCTTCAGAGATAGAGAAAACACTGCAAAATGCGGGCTGAACGGGCTCTCAGCCTTGGCATTTGGTGTCTGGATTCTGCACACTGGCATTCGAGGGGATTCGAGGCACACTTGGCGTCGCAAAATGGGGAATCAGCGGACAAGTAGAAACAAGGGATCACGGTTGGTACCGTGGCTCTGCGCCGTTGCGGCGACGTCACTCGTTTGGGTAGCTGGCTCGTTCGGCACGTCCGCGTCCGCAGAGCTTCCCATGACCGGCGACCCGGTGCTCCGCGAAGCGCAGCACGCCGAGGCACACACCGAGCCCTCGAACGAAGACCTCGAGCGCATCTCCCGGATGCCACGCAGCGTTTCACCGTCTGATCTCGATGCGGCTCCGAGCGTGTCCGTAGGCTATCCGAACCGCGGCGTGCTCCGATTCGGCCAGCGCATCAATGACGACCGAGACCTCACCGTGAAGGTGGGCTCACAGGATTCGCGCCACGGCACCGGAGAGCTCGTCCGTTTGATCGAGAACGCGGCGCACGAGGTTGCGTTCCGCTACCCGCGGGCGCGCCTGACGGTCGGCGACCTCTCACGCCCAGGCGGCGGTCGCTTCCGCCCTCACGTCTCTCACCAAAGCGGGCGAGACGTGGACATCGGTTTCTACATGCTCGACCGCCGTTCGACTCCCGTGAACGTGCACATCTTCGTCCGCCTCAACAACAAGGCGATGGGGATTCAGTGGGGCAACCTCTACAAGTTCGACTCCGCACGGAACTGGGCGCTCATCGAGTCTCTGCTGAGCGATCCGACCACGGATGTGCAGCACGTCTTCGTCGCCAACGCGATCAAGCGCCGCTTGATAGCGCAGGCTGTGAAAGAAGGCGCAGACCCTGACGTGTTGATGCGCGCCAAGCGAATCATCACGCAGCCGCGTCATGGCGCACCGCACCGAAGCCACTTCCACGTTCGGGTCTACTGCGCCGGCGACGATCAGCCCATGTGCAAGGACCGCCCGCCCTTCTACTCGTGGCACCAGAGCCGAGAGCAGGCGCCCGCAGTAGCGACGGTCAAACCCAACGAATCATGAGCTGGAAGGGTCACTTCTGGACCCTTGGCCCGTTTCTCCGACACACGCTGCTCCCGCCGCGAGTGCCAGAATGGAAGCGATGGGAGACGAGCCTCGAGGACGGCGTCGTCGGAACCCTCCAGTTGAGCGGGCGTCTCACTCGTAGTCCTGGCTCCGACACCATCGTGGTCATCGTTCATGGTCTCGGCGGAAGCGCGACGAGCTACTACGCGAAGAAAGCCGCGCTCGCCGCCGCGCATGCCGGCCTCGACAGCCTACGGCTGAACCTTCGGGGCGCCGATCGAGATGGCGGCGACTACTATCACGCCGGACTGACGGATGATTTGAGCGCGGCGCTGCGAAGCCATGCGCTCGAGGGGTACGACAAGATTTTGCTTCTCGGGTACTCGCTCGGCGGCAACATGATGCTTCGATACCTGGCCGACGATCCGGACCCGCGGGTAAGCGCGGCGGCGGCGGTGTGCACGCCCATCGACCTGAAGCCGAGCGCGCGGGCGATCGACCTTCCGCGCGGACGATTCTATCGACGCCACGTGTTGAGTGCGTTGAAGGAGATCTACGAGAACGTCGCCGCCCGGCGGGAGGTGCCGGTGCCCGTGGCGGAGGCCGCGCGGATCGACACCTTCGAGCTCTGGGATGAGCGGATCATCGCCCCTCGCCATGGATTCGCGAGCGCGGAGGATTACTGGGAGAAGACCAGCGCCTGCAACGTGCTTGGCGAGATCCGGACCCCCACTCTATTCATCGCGGCGGAGCGGGATCCAATGGTCTTGATCGACACGGTCCGCCCTTGGCTACAGAATGCGACCTCGGTCCGGCGAATCGTGACCAGTCACGGCGGGCACGTCGGCTTTCCGCAGAAAGTGGACCTGGGCCTTGGTAGCGGGGGTACGGTCGAGGACCAAGTCATTCGATGGATGTTGGCACCCACATGAAGCGATTGGCGGCCGCCTCGGCGGCGCTGTGGCTTTGTGTGGCGAGCGGGTGCGACACCGGACCCGCAGGGACTTCCGAAGAAGCCTCTCGTCCGGCGCGACCCGCCTCGTGCCCGGACACGCGGCGCGTGGAGCCACCGCTGCAGAACGTCGCTCCCGAGCACCGGACGGCCGAGTACTGGATCGAGCGGAGCGCGAGCTACGGCCGTGCCGACGAGCCGCTGATGAGCACCGAAGCGGTGGAGCGTCACAACCTCGCGCTTCGGAGACCGCTCGACGGGCATCCTCTAGGTCAGGCCGACCTGCTGGCGCCGATCGACGAGGAGGCACTCGACGCTCAGGTCGAAGAACGCCTGGGCTATCTTCGCGATCAGCTTGAATCTAGTCGGCTCGTCGACGAGGACGGTGAAGCGCTGGCGTCGAAGCAAGCCGATGCATTCGATGCCGCCGCGACCACCGAACCGCACTGGGCGAGTGCCACGACGCTCGTTCCGCTTCGATGCGGGCCGTACGACGGCGGCCTTTATCACATCCCGATCGACCTGGACTTCGACCGGAACCGGTGCAGTACGATCCGCAAAGGCGAGCTCGTACAGGTTCTTGGAACCTGGCCGAACGGGATGCGGCTCGCGAGAACGTCCTATGCGCTTGGCTGGGTCGACGACTCCGGTTTATCGGCGCCGCTCTCACGGAGCGAGGCCGAGGCCGTGGTGGCTTCTCGCCCCGCCGCGGCGCTGACGCGACGTGCGCTCTTGACCGAAGCGTTCGCGATGCTGGGAGAGCCTTACGGCTGGGGCGGGAAAGACGGAGGGTACGACTGCTCCCGCTTTCTCCTCGAGCTCTTCGCGCGATTCGGCATCGAGCTTCCGAGGCACAGCGCCCGGCAGGCCATGGCGGGCACGTTCTCGGTCGACGTGTCGAGCGTCGAGGACCTGAACGAGAAGCGCCTCTTGCTCGAGGCGGCGGCTCGCCGAGGCATCGTGCTTCTGCAGTTTCCCGGCCACATCATGCTCTACCTCGGCACCACCGAGCTCGGCACACCGATGGCCATCCATGCGTTCTCCGAGTTCCTGACGCCGTGCGAAGGCAGCGAGTTCGAAACCGTCAATCGCATCGACCGGATCGCAGTCAGCGACCTCACCCTTGGCGAAGGAAGCACGCGACGAGACTTCCTGAGTCGGATCACGACGCTGACCGTCATTGGCCGGCCGCCAGGCACTGCGCTCGTCGCAAATGCAAAAGTGCGGCCGAGCGCGCCGGTTTCCCTTCCGGACGGACGCTGCACCGACTCGAAGCGGATCGCGATCTTCCGCTCTCCGCTCCGACCTGACCCGTCGCGACCGCTTCGTGTGATCGCATCGAGCGAACGCGATCCGGGTGCAGCGACGCTCGTCCTGTTCCCGCCGGACGGCGCCCCGATGGAGCTCGCGCAGCACCTGCTCGACGGACCGCCCTTTGGGCGCTGGGTCGAGGTTCCTGAGCCCGAGCCGGGCGCCTGGACCGCCGTGCTCGCCGACGGCGACCAGGTCTATGCCTGCGATCGCTTCCGCGTCGCCAAGGCCCCCTCGCCTCCCGCGCCGCGTGCGGCCTCGGGACCTGCATGGGAGCTCGACGCGCAATGGGGCCGCGCGACGGAAAACCTCTATGCGGCATTCGTCGAGCAGCTCTTTCGAGAGCCGATCGGGGACGACACCACATGGCCGAACCTCCAGGCCTTGATCGGGGAGCGAGAGCGCAATCTGCTCTACGACTATCGCGCTGCCGGAGAGGACGCGCAGCTCCGCCTGGAACCCGACTGTGCCGACCTTCCCTACTTTCTTCGCGCGTACTTCGCCTGGAAGCTTCACCTGCCGTTCGTCTACCGCATGTGCACGCGCGGAAGGAAGAACACCCCGCCGACATGCGAGCCCACGGTCCTGAGCAATCTCGACTCGGTGCCGGACCGAACCGAACCGGCTGCGTTTCGCCGTTTCGTGCGCAGGCTCGCGAACACGGTCCACTCCTCGAGTCCCCGCACTGTGCCCGAGGACGACGAGACCGACTTCTATCCAGTCCGTATGAGCCGTCAGTCGATGCGGCCCGGAACCGTCTATGCCGACCCCTACGGCCATGTCCTCGTCGTCGCGCGCTGGCAGCCACAGGGAGTGACGGACTACGGCGTGCTCATCGGCGCCGACGCACAGCCCGACGGCACGGTAGGCCGGCGCCGGTTCTGGCGGGGCTCCTTTCTCTTTACGCCTGCGACCGAGCTGGTCGGGGCGGGTTTCAAGGCATGGCGACCGGTGCAGCACTCACCCGTGGACCTGCCGCCACCGCTCGTGGAGGCGCCGGTCGAGGAGTCGAGCTTGGAGACAGACGCCACGCTGGCTGCGGAAGAGCCCGCTGCGCCGCAACCCTGGAGCATCGCGACGAACCAGCAGCTCCGTGACGCCAAGGGCATACGGGCCTGGTCCGATGCTCAATACCGCGGAACCGCCGACGACTTCTATGCGGCGATGGAAGGCTTGATCAACCCTCGCCCGCTCGACCCGGTCCGCATGCAGGTGAGCCTGGTGGACGCCCTGCAGGAGTCGGTGGAACGTCGCCGGAGCTCGGTGCAGAACGGCGAGGACTTCATGAAGGCCGAGGGGTACGCGCTGGTCGAGATGCCCTTTGGCAGCGCCCTCTTCCTCACCTCGGGGCCCTGGGAGGATTACTCCACCCCGTCTCGCGACATGCGGCTCTTGATCAGCATCGACGCCGTGACCTCGTTCCCCCAGACCGTCTCGGCGCATCCGGAGCGCTTTGGGATCGGCGCCGCTGAGCGCGAGCTCGCCGTCGAAGCGGTACGCACGGCACTTCAAACCGAGCTCGAAGCCCGCACCCTCGAATACATCCGCTCGGACGGCACCACCTGGACTCTGACCCTGGGGGACATCGTCGCCCGACAGGAGGGCATGGAGATGGCCTACAACCCAAACGATTGCGTCGAGCTACGCTGGGCCGCCCCCGAAGCCTCCGACGAACGCTCCACCTGCCAACGCCGCGCCCCAACCACGCAACAAGAGCGCATGCAAACCTACCGCCCCTGGTTCACCACCCGCCAACGCCCCAACTAGGGGACACGCAGCCCCTCTAAAAACCGGGTACTTTCAGGTGCTTGCAAACCGAAACGCGCATTTTATAGAACCCGGCAGGGATCGAGGGCAGCCCCGTACCCTCCACCCGAAGCCCTCAGCGCCACTCTTGGGCATTTTGGTCGACTTCGTACCCGTCGATCGGCTTCGGCTTCGGTCCTTCGACTTTTCGGGAGGTCGGTGCCTGGATCGGGCGGCCTCCGTCGAAACCGCCGCTGATCTCTTTCGACGTCGGCTTCTCAATCGGTCGACCGGAAGGAGGCACCTCGGGGCGCTTGGGGAGCGGCTCACGAACGTTTCGAAGCCGCGGCTCGGGCACACCCGGGTCGGCCTCGAGAACCACCTCAGGGCTGAACTCCATCTCGATGATGGTCGAGACCGTCTCCGAGACAGGCTCGTCCAGGGGTCGAAGTACGAGGTTCTCCACGCGCCGCTGGATGCATTCGCGCGCCGCGGCCGAGAGCCCCGTCCCATAAGCGGAGGGCATGATGAGCATCCCGGTGGGACGCACCGTCGCACTCACGCTGACCCGGATCGTCGTAGGCTCCGTCGCGACATAGTCGCGCACGCAATCCATCGGCAGGCCCAACGCCACGCGGAGCTCCGAGGCAAGGTCTCGCTTCGCTTCTTCTTCAGCCTCATCGTCGGTGCCGGGAAGCTCCGCCTCACGCTCGGGCCGCGGGGTATCCGCCGGCTCACGTGGTGGCGCAGGCGGCTGCTCGACTACGATTGGCGTCACCCCCGGATTCGGACCGCGCACGGGCTCCTCGCCGGACTCACAGCCGAAGACGAGAAGAGCAAGGATGCACCATGCCAAGGGGCGACTCATGCGACCATCCTACCGGCTCATGCCGCCCTAGGGAACTTCGGGCTCGAGGCTGGCGCTGGGGCTAACGCCTCCATGCGAACCCAAGCGTGCCTCCGAGGTAACGATCGAGGGCTCCCCCGGCGATGTAAGGCGGCGTCGGTGGCACCGGATTGAGGTCGAACCAGTACCGCCGGTAGTCGATCCCAAGGCGAATCTCGAAACCGAGAGGCAAGGCGAAGCCGAATACCAGCCCCGTGTCGAACCCGTTCGCCTTGGCTTCCGGGAACCACACATTGCTCTGAATCCCGCCAAGGCTGAACACCCCGCGAAAGGCGATGTTCCCAGCAATGATGAACGTCTCGTTCTTGCCGAGCCCAACGCGGAAGCCGCCGCCAAGCCTCACGAACTTGTACTTCACGCCGGGCACACCGGCCGTGATGTCCTGTCCTGGGATCGGGTCACCCGCGACGCCAAACTGGAACGTATGTACGCCGTAATCGAGCACGACGAACGGCTCCCACCTTCCCTTCGGATAGCGCCAACGAAGCCCGATCAAAAACTGCTGCGACTCAGTTGGGAACGTCGTCCCATCCGCACGCGTCGAATCGATTCCGAAGAGTCGTTCCCATTCGAAGTCGATGCCGAACTGCGCGCCGACGCCCGAGGTCGCCACCGCGCCAGGGAACCACTGAAACTTGAGCGCAACCCCCGGAGCGGCGTTCAAGGTGTAGTCCCGAAGATCCGTACTCACGACGTCGTTGTAGCGAAGCGTACGCCGCACGATTCGGAAGTCCGCCTCGATATCGACGATGGCCGGCCCGTCGCCTCGCTTCTTCTTCTTCTTCTTCTTGGGCGCCTGCGTCTTGATGGCAGCTTCGTCCTTCTTGGTATCTTTGGCGACGGGTGCAGCGGTCACCGCAGTCACCGGCGCCACAGCCACTGCTCCCGGCACGCGGACACCGAGTTTTCGAATGTCCTTCCGAAAATCCGGCCCGACCCTAACCTTCACCACCTTCAGCAACGCGCTCAATGTGCTCGCATCGTAGTAGTGTTGGCTGATGACCTCCGCGCTACCGCCATCGACCAGACGAATGTACGCCGACCAGACCCCATCCTCGCGGAGCACATCGCCTTCCAGAAGCCCGCTGACCGCCAACTTCGT
>Ga0316189_10001399_pt1 | contig 23965 bp, 23 predicted proteins | sample LowCovwburrow_MG_FD_204930 | JGI IMG/M metagenome (GOLD analysis project Ga0316189, IMG submission 204930) | Coastal sediment microbial communities from Maine, United States - Lowes Cove worm burrow | ecosystem: Environmental > Aquatic > Marine > Coastal > Sediment | place: USA: Maine... | reverse complement strand
TGCCGATGCCGTTATCACGGATGGTGATGGTGCGGGCATCCTTGTCTGTCTCGATATAGACGTGAAGATCAGAGTTGCCTTCAAAAAGGGCATCATCTGTGGTGGCCTCAAAGCGAAGTTTATCGGCCGCGTCGGATGCGTTGGAGATCAGTTCACGAAGAAATATCTCTTTGTTGGAGTAGAGTGAGTGGATCATCAGATCCAGCAGCTGTTTTACTTCGGTCTGGAAACTTAACGTCTCCTTGGTTGTTTCACTCATCGGTTCCTCTCTGTTTTTAAATGTGTTTCAGACTATATGGGGGTGCAGCTTTCCGATTTCAAGAGGGGGGAGCATCACAACTGCAAATATAATCCTCCTGTCTGGCCTCTTTGTGGCCCGGAGCTATGTTTTAAAACGCTTGGGGAAGAGGAAATCGATCGTTCGGCACGAGGCGGGTTTAAGCGATTTCCATGAATCGATGTCGGCTTCAAATATGGCGATGGAGCAGGTTGGCATGTTGTCGATCCTCAGGTCACTTAATACATTGCCCAGAACGGTAAGTCCCGGATTGTGACAAACAACCGCGATTCGGTTGAAGCTGTCATCCACACTGTGAACGATCTCGATGATCTCTGCTGCAGAGGCAAGATAGAGGTCGCGATTTTGCTCAATTCTCTCCTCTGCGTAGCCGGTAGCATGACAGATGGCTTTTGCAGTTGTGATGGCGCGCTGTGCAGGACTGGAGAGAACAAGATCAAATTCAATGTTCTGTCTCTTCAGGATTTCGCCCATCAATGGCGCATCACTTTTGCCACGTTTGTTCAGAGGCCGATCGAAATCCGAAAGGGTGGGCTGATTCCAGGCAGATTTGGCGTGACGGATTAGGGTGATGGTTTTTTTCATCCGGAGAGCGTAGCGGCTACGTCCCGAACTTTCAGCCACTGTTTCAGTTTCATCTCGCGACTCAGGCTTGCATGGGCAGGGCTGGTAGAGGGAAGCGTATGCAGTGGCAGTGATTGAACTTCAGGAGGAAGGGTTGGCAATACCAGCCTTCGATAGATTTGGGCCGCTTTCTGGCCGTTAAAGAAAATCGCCTTGATATCGGGGTGGTTGGCAAAAAACAGAGTGAAATCATTTGGAACAATTGAACCTGATCTGATATTGCTGTCCAGACTGCCGCTGCGTTCACACTGGCTGGCGACATCCCACAGTGCGATATGCTGCTGTTGAAGGCTCAGTAGCCGATTCGGATAGTGGGCTTCTCTTCCGGCAGCAAACATCTCTCCCATCAGATCCCAGAAGCTGTTGCGGGGGTGGGCATAATACTGTTGCTGACGAATCGATTCGACACCGGGCATCGACCCTAAAATCAGGATCTGAGCATCTGGCCGGGCAACAAAATTAAATCCTGTTGCATTATGATGATCTGAAACGGTCATCTCTCAATGTTATCAGAGATGACGAACATCACATGAATATGCAGTACCCACGGTTTGTGAGAGGTGATAATGTTGGCTTTCAATCATAAACCCTTAGCGGAGTGACTTCTTATTTCTGACTCATCAAAGCAATCATCCCGGCGCTCCAGACGCCCCAGACGGCCCAGGAAAAGATTGCTGAAGCCAAGAAAGGTTTGGCAAGGTGGCAGGATTTCAAAGAGGGAGACGCTGTTTTGGAAACTTCTGTTTTTAGTAGCGATCATATTTTTCACGTTTTTTGCATCTTTCGACTAATTTGTAGCCGTTCTGACAGGTTCAGGCTGTTTCGAAACTCTGCTTTGGCCTGAACTCTAAACTGCAGCCAACCGTCCGTGACTGGTATGGGTGATGCCGTTGTTCTCATTCAGGTAGACCAGTGCGGGCTGAAAATGTTCAGCCTCTTTGGCTTCAAGTTCCGCATACGTACAGATGATTAACAGATCGCCGGGGTTGGCTTTATGTGCTGCCGCACCATTGACTCCGATGCTGCCCGATCCACGTGGGGCTGTAATAGCATAGGTGGTGAAACGCTCACCATTGGCTACGTTGTAGATATGCAGCTGCTCGAACGGAAGAATATTGGCTGCATCAAGAAGTTCCTGATCAATAGCGCAGGAGCCTTCGTACTCCAGTTCGGCATGGGTAACCGTGGCACGGTGTAGTTTGGATTTTAGCATGGTCAGCTTCATTGCAAGGTCTCCATAGCATGGTTTTGGTCAGTGTTGGTCGCACGGTCGAGTGAAATATTATCAATTAGTCGGGTCTTGCCAATTTTTGCAGCAATAAAGATGCGAAATGGCCTCTGGTCGAGTCTGTCAGCAGGCTGGAGGGTGACAGCATCACGAATCTCAAGATATTCCGGATCTATGCCCGACTCTCTGAGTCTCTCCATGCCTATGGAGAGAAGCGGTTCGGAACGCTGTTCGCCATCCCTGAATGCCAGCTGTACAGCAGATAGGGCGGCATAGATGCCGGCTGCCTGACTTCGCTGATTCTTGTCGAGATAACGGTTGCGGCTACTCATTGCCAGGCCATCACTCTCTCTCAAAGTTTCGCTGCCGATGATTTCTACGTCCATCTGCAGGTCATTTGCCATACGGCTGATGATGGCGAGTTGTTGATAATCCTTTTCTCCGAAGATGGCGATATCAGGCTGCACGATATTGAAGAGCATGTTTACCACGGTGACGACACCGTCAAAGTGGCCGGGCCGGGTAGAACCGCAGAGACAGCTGTCCAGTTCGGCAACTTTCAAAGAGATCTTGATGCCATCATCCGGATAGAGAGTGTCGGGGTGGAAAATGATATCCACACCCTCTTTTTCACACAGTTTGGCATCCTCTTCAAAAATGCGTGGATAGGCATCAAAATCCTCATTAGGAGCGAACTGCAAAGGGTTTACGTAGATGCTTACCACCACGATATCGGCCATTTTTTTAGCTTTTCGAATCAGGCTCAGATGCCCCTGATGCAGGCAGCCCATTGTTGGTACAAAGGCGATCCGCTCTTGTCCGCGCATGGGAGCAAGCTGGCGCCGAAGCTCTATGGTGGTTGTTGCAGTGTTCACGGTTTAGGGAACTTTCCCTTGCGCACATCACTACTCCACGAACTGATCGCGGTGGTAATCTGTTCACGCAGGTTTGTGTATGCCGGAGCAAAAGGCGGTTTTTTTTCGGAGATGCCGAGCAGGTCATGCCAGACCAGTACCTGAGCATCACAGTCGGAGCCTGCTCCGATGCCTACTGTAGGAATAGCTACTGATTCAGTAATGGTTTTTGCAAGTTCAGAAGGTACACACTCCAGCACCAGCGCAACTGCGCCCGCTTCGCTCACAGCCTTTGCATCATCCAGAATGGCTTGATACTCCTGAGGATTGTTCCCTCGAGTTTTGTAGCTGCCGAATTTTTTCACCGATTGAGGGGTGAGGCCGATATGTGCCACTACAGCAATGCCGCGCTCGGAGAGAAAGCGAATGGTTTCGGCCATTGGCACGCCACCCTCCAGTTTTACAGCATCGCAACCGGTCTGCTGCAGTACACGGACAGAGGTTTCGAACGCCTGTTCAGGCGACTGCTGATAGGTGCCAAAGGGGAGGTCGCAGACAACCCATGCTCTCTGCTGCTCAGAGCAACCCGTGCCGCGAACGACAGCAGCAGTATGGTGAATCATCTGATCAAGGGTAACGGGGATAGTGGAATCAAAGCCCAGTGACACCATGCCGAGGGAGTCACCGACAAGCAGCACATCCACGCCAGAAGCTTCGGCCAGTTGTGCCGAGGTGGTGTCGTAGGCTGTCAGCCATACGGATTTTTGGTTGGCAGCCTTGGCTTTTGCAAGCGTGGCTGCTGTGATTCTTCTATTCATCTTTTCCTTTCCGCTTCAGTCTGCATCTGCAGTACCGTCTTTCAGGATGGGTCAACTCTAAAGGTGGCCTGGAATTTACTCAAGATATTGAAATATGCGGTTGACTTTTTTACTTGGTACGAACGTCTGTTTTGGCTAAATGCGTTCATTAAAACATGTATTTTCATAGCATGTTCATGCGATATACAAGCGATAAAATGGTTTATATAGTGTACTAAACCATGGTTACTCTTGGGAAGGGGGAAATTTAAATGGGTATTGATGCAGAGTGGCTTGAAGAGAACATTCTTCTGCATAAATTAAATGAGCAGGATTGTACCCTGTTGGAAGAGGTTTTTAAAATCAGCAGTCACCGTACTGGTGATGAAATCATATCCCAAGGCAATGCCGGTGGAGGGCTCCACATTCTCCGTTCCGGAGCAGCCGCGATTACTCGAAAGGATGGAAAAAAGTGCATTTTTCTTGGCCATGCCGGTGAGGGGTCTCTGTTTGGTTCGATGAGCTTTCTAAGCGGCAACTCCTCCAGTGCGACCGTTACCGCCCATAGCGAATGCCTGACCTACAGTCTCAACCACGATGGTTATATTAAACTACTTACCATTAATCAGCAGCTGCTACTAAGCCTGTTTACCTACATGTTGAACCATTCCGGAGAGGTTCTCAGGCAGATGAATATGCAATATGTAGAGAGCGTCGGCTCAACACTCCCTTCATATCTCTAATGCAAAAAGTTTTCCGGTTGGGTTAGCGAACCGTTTTGATAATGGTGCCCGGGCGAGGGAGTTTTGATGGCTCCATACCGTTGAGTGCAGCCAGTCTGTCTGCTGTAAAACGGCCGAGGATGTTTCTGCTTCTGGATGCAAGCTTCTGCCAGCTATCACCGCGTTTCCAAAGATAGTTATGAATTTTCGGAACATCCCCGTCTTTGGCGATATCATAGCTGCGGAAGCTGTTCCAAATCCGGTCAAGCTGGTTCTGATAAGTTTGGATCTCTTTACGAGGCGTATAAAGCAGGACAATAAATGCTCTGGGGCCGTCAAGGAATACGGTTGCATCAATGGCTGCCTGACTGACATGAGGTGCCGATGCCATCACGAGGCTTCTTGCGTAAGAGTAACCATTGTGGCTTCCACTTCTGATCTCACCCATACGTCGTCTTGGAAAAAACCTTTCCAGAATAGCTGAGGCTGACTCCCGTTTCTGAAGCTCTTTCAGTGCCAGGTAAAAGTAGACCTTTTTCTGGCGGATTCGAGCTGTCAGGGCCTGTTTTGTATTCTGGATCACCCACTCTTCGGGGAACTTCAGCTGAATACCCAGATCTGGGTGGATAAATCGGCGTCCAATGACTGCGCCATCGTCTGTGCTGTCTTTAATGGGATAGCCGTCCAGAGCTGCTAGCATGGCTTCACGGCCAACATGGTTCATGCCATTTTTCTGTAGTGAAGATGCCTGTGCAATCGCCTGTTTAATACGTTTTTTTGTCTCAGGGTGACTTGAAAATGCGCCGTGATAGGCCGGTTCCGGTTTTTTGCCCGAGGCATCCTGCTTCTCTTTTTTTGCAATCTCATCGAGTCGTTCAAGCGTTTCCAGAAGGTGAATGGTCGCATTGGCATCATAACCGGCATTTGTCAGGTATCTGAGTGAAAGCTCATCAGACTCCAGCTCCTGCTCACGTCCGTACCCCAAAATCATGGCTGTCGCCAGAATGTTGGTCAGCTGCCCGGCAGCCTGAGGGATAGGAACAAATACTGAAGCGACAGACATACCGATACGGTAAGCTTCAGCCTGAGTATAACGTTGAACGGCATGGCGTGCTGTTACATGGCCTATTTCATGGCCAAGCACAGCTGCCAGCTCCGCTTCACTATTGAAATGGGCCAGCAACCCTCGATGCACATAGATATATCCGCCAGGCAGTGCAAATGCATTGATAGTGCCATCATCAACCACATGAAAGCGGTAGAAGAGCTCGGGGCGATCAGAGGTGGCTGCAACCCGTTGTCCGATTCTGTCCACATAGCGTGCGAGCGGGTCATCTTTGGGAAGCAGGGAGAGCTGTTGTTCAACCATGGCCGCCATCTGCTGTCCGAGTTTGAGTTCCTGAGCCTCTGACATAAGCACAAAATCGGAGCTCTTATTGGCAGGATTGGTAGCGCAACCCGAAACCGACAGGATGATAAGCAGAAGAGGAATACAGCGTTTCATGGCTCAATTATCTCCAGATCAAAAGGCGAATGCAAAGCAAGATATAAATTGCCCAGATTTGAGATGCGTATTTTCCCATGCACGGCAACAGAGTCACCCTCTTTTAGATTTGGGAAAGTTTTGAACCACTGCCGGTAGGCCCTCGGAATGGTGATCGAGAGCCTGCCAAGCTTGAATCTCCAGCTATTTTTTTTGATCGAGATTACGGAGCCGGTAATAACCCTGAATTGGCCAATATATCTTTCGTCTGCCTCTCCTGAGTCGAGCAGTCTGAAGCGAGAGGTATTCCAGATGCCCCTTTTTTCATTCCGCGCCAGCCGCTCTTTGGCTAGCAGTTCAGCGGAATGTAGGAAATTGGGAGCAAAGGTGTATGTGTGTGCCAGCCCGGATTCAATCATATGCGCATTGATCCATCGACCATCGCGAAGATGTACATGGGCTAGCAGGCGGCCATATTTGTCATGTTTCTCATTGTCGAACTCCAGGCGCACCGTTTCACCTTGAATGGATGTTTTCAGCTCCCGTTTGGCTTTTTGGGCAAGAGGTTGGCCGGGAGTGCCGCCATGAGCGGTTTCGGGGGTGTTGATGCCGAGAAGACGAACTTTTTCACCTTTTTTGGTTATGAAGGTGTCTCCATCGTAGACTCTGCTGATTGTGACCCAGCGGCTGCTGCCAATTTGTGAAAACGTTCCTGCCCAGCAGGTATGGCTGGCAAGCAGAAGCGTAATCAGTAGAAGCGGCCGGATAAGTAGCATGAGTCGGGGGCTAGCTGCCTAGCGTGCCAACAAGCTCCTTGTAGCTGTTCATGTTATGTCGCATCAGATAGTCGCGAAGCTCATCCAGAACCTTGTTGCAGAGCAGGGGGTCGTAAAAGAGGCCGGTTCCAATTCCAACCGCATCTGATCCTGTAATGGCAAATTCAATTGCATCTTTTCCGGATGTGATACCACCTTGCCCAAGAATTGGAATGTTGTGCCTGGCTGCAACAGTGCGGGTCTGGTGAATTTTCCATAACGCTACAGGCTTGATGGCAGGGCCTGAAAGGCCACCTGAGATGTTTCCGATGACAGGTTTTCTCGATTCGATATCAACCGCCATGCCTACCAGAGTATTGATCACGGAGAGTCCATCAGATCCAGCCTCGATCACCATACGGGCGGTCTCAGCAATGTCTGCATTGTTTGGAGAGAGCTTGGTAATCAGAGGTTTTGATGTCATCGGACGCATGGCTTCCACAACCTTTGCGGCCATCTCCGGGTCATTGCCAAAATGAACACCACCCTCTTTGACATTTGGACAGGAGATATTGATCTCGATAGCGGTGACGGGTGAGTTATCGAACAGAGCTGCAATTTCAGCGTATTCTGCAAGCGAGGTGCCGTTGGCATTGGCCCAGAACTGGGTTTCGTGGTGCGGAAGGTTTGGCAGAATATTGTCGATCACATGTCTGGCACCGGGATTTTGCAGGCCGATGGCATTAAGCATGCCCGATGGCGTTTCATAGACCCGATGGGGGGTGTTGCCCATACGTGGTTCAAGCGTTGTGCCTTTGAGGATGACTGCGCCAATATCCCTGTTGGAAAACCCCTCAATGTGTGTGTACTCTTGACCAAAGCCGACACAGCCTGAAAGCAGTACGATCGGTGTTTGCAGAGTCAGACCTGCGAATTGAGCAGACAGGCTGGGGGCTGAAAGGGCAGGCTTGGACATGAGCGAACCATAACGGTATGGATTAGCCTCGTCATGATTAAAGTTTGCATAGTTTATTAGATATCCGACATCTACCTGGATGTTAAAGCGTTTAATTGGGAGAGATGATGGCACAAGAAAATCAGACCAGCTTCATTTATGCTCGTCATAAATCTTCGCTTCTGATTCTCCTCCTCCTTCTGGTTGGTATCGGCTTCTCTTATTTACAGATTTCAAAACAGAGTGAAGAGCTGCTGGTTCAGGATGCCATTGAGGATGCCTCTCTGTTGGCGAAGTCGCTCGAAACTTTCCGAAAATACTACTCAGACAATGTGATTTCCAGAGCCCTCGAAGCCGGCATGGAGATCAGGCATGACTTCCGTGACAGCAAAGATTCGTTGCCGCTTCCATTTACATTGCATAACGAGCTTTCCAAACAGATCGGCAAAGAGCACTTCGGCACGGTAACCCGGATTTTCAGTGAATACCCGTATCCATGGAACAGAGATGGAGGTGTCAAAGATCAGTTTGAGAGTGATGCGCTTGCTGCGTTGACTAAAAACCCTGACAAACCATTCACACTGGTTGAGGGCGTTGATGATGATCGCATACTTCGCTTTGCCAAAGCTGATCTGATGCACAGCTCCTGTATCGGCTGTCATAACAGCTCGCCTGATAGCCCTAAGCGTGACTGGAAGGTGGGGGACGTGGCCGGGGTGTTGACGATTTCCGTACCTTTAACTGCCCAGCATCAGATGCTTCATGGTAAAATGGGCGCCGGATATATCCTCGTGGGTTTTTTACTCATCCTCCTCGTTGTCGCCCTCTATATAGCCAATGTTATATCCCATAGTTCAATTCTGGGGCTTGAAAGAGAGGTGAAAGGGAAAATTGTAAAGCTGGAGAAAACTGAAAGGAGTCTGGCAGCGGCCCAGAAGGTCGGGCGTGTCGGCAACTGGGTTCTTGATACAGACAGTCAGCGACTCTGGGCTTCGCAAGGCCTTTTGGACCTGCTCGGCATCGGCGAAGAGGAGTTTGATGGCACGATGGGCTCCTTGCTCAAACACCTGCATAAAGATGATCGTGAGCTTTTCCGGAAATGCGTTGACAGAGCTCTTCAAGGTGAAGAGGAGGTTTCAGAGGATTACCGAATCATTCGTCCCGATGGAGAGCTTCGCTATCTGCATGAGACTGCCCGGGTTGTGGAGGAAGAGAATAACAGTAAACGGTTGGTTGGTGTGGTTCAGGATGTCACAGGAAAGAGGAACAGAGAGGCCAAACTTACGATGCTCTCTGAGGCGCTTGAGCAGGCTGTCGAGGCAGTGCTGATTACTGACAAGTCGAATAATATTCTGTATGTGAATAGCGCATTCACTGAAATTACAGGTTACACCCTTGAAGAGGTCATCGGCAAAAATCCCAACATTCTTTCGTCAGGCCGCCACGGACAGGAGTTTTATCAGAGGCTTTGGGATGACCTTAGGAGCAAAGGCTTCTGGAAGGGAGTCGTCTGGAACAGACGTAAAAGCGGTGATACTTTCCCTGAACAGATCCATATCAAAGCCATTGTTAACCAGCAGGGCAAGGTGGTGAATTATACAGCAGTCTTCTCGGATATTTCAGAGCAACTTGAACTGGAAGGAAAGTTAAGACAAGCCCAGAAAATGGAAGCGATTGGCATTCTGGTGGGTGGTATTGCCCATGATTTTAATAACATTCTTGCTGCCATTACAGGAAACCTCTATCTGGTGAAAAAAGAGCTGGAGGACAGGCCTGAGATTAAAGAAAAAATCATCAGAGTTGAAAGTGAGAGCTTCCGTGCTGCGGAAATGATTGCTCAGCTTTTAACCTTTGCACGTAAAGATCTGATACAGATGGTGAATGTTTCTCTCTCAGATCTTTACAGATCGACTCACAATCTTGTGCGGGTTGCTATTCGGGAAGATATTAAACTGAACTGGAATCCGTGCACCTCTGATTTATGTATAGATGGTGATGAAAACCAGTTGAAACAGATTCTTTTAAATCTGGTGAATAATGCTCGGGATGCAGTCGACGGAGTTGAGAGGCCTGAAATCAGTGTCAGCCTAACAGAGTTTGAACCGGACCAGGCTTTCAGAGAGAAGTATCCAAATGCTTCCGCAGAGTTGTATGCATGCCTCGAAGTTTTAGATAATGGTTGTGGTATTTCCCAGCATGCCCTTCAGCATGTTTTTGAGCCATTTTATACGACCAAAGAGGTAGGAAAAGGAACGGGACTTGGGCTCTCGATGATTTTTGGCTCAGTTCAGAATCACGATGGAATGATTGATGTGGACAGCCAGATTGGAAGAGGCAGCAGGTTCTGCGTTTATCTTCCGTCGCGAGCATGCAAAAAGAGTGAAAGCATTGCAGAAAAGAGCCTGGAAGACGTGGTGATGGGTAATGGAGAGACCGTTCTCGTGGTAGATGATGAGGATATGGTACGATCCGTGGCAAGAGATTTGTTGAAGAGCCTCAATTATTCTGTATTGGAAGCCAGTGATGGTGTTTCGGCAGTGGAAGTGTTTAAGGCCAATCAGGCAAATATCAGGCTGGTGATTCTGGATGTGGTGATGCCGCGCATGGGTGGTGTACAGGCTGCAGAGAGGATCAGGGCCATTTCATCGGATATGCCGATCATGTTTGCCACAGGCTATGATCAGGGAAGCGTTTTGGAGGGGGTCAACGATTGGGCCAGCATCTCAGTGCTCAGCAAACCTTACAGAGCCAAAAAGATCAGCTTGGAGATTCAGAAGCTGCTTGGCTGAATATGTTATCGGCCTCTAATTAACCGTTTTTTTAAGGAGATCGGCGGCTATTAACAGCTGGCCACGAATATCACGAGCTGAATCTGAAAGAATCTCCAGAAATGCAGGTGCAATCTCTGCGGCAACAGGAACGGTGGCAGGGTTCAGGCCCGGAAAAGCACGCTCGAAACTGCGCGTGCGCATACGTCCGGGATTAATCGTGTTAAACCGCATCGCTTTGGACGGATGCTCGGCCTGCCACATGGCAGCAGCATAACCCAGCGCACGCTTGGCCAGGCCGTAGCCGTGCCAGTTGGCATGATCTTCGCTGATCATGTCGCAGGTGGTGAAAATTACCGATGCGGAGTCGGCACGTTTCAGAAGCGGAAACATGATCTGAGTGAACAGGTTGGGAGCGGTAAGGTGAATATCGAGTGCGCCTCTGAATATGTCAGGTTTCACATGCTGCATCGGCGCACACCGTTTCAGACTACCGGCACAGTGAACAAGACCATCCAGATGTGGGATTTGATCTTTTAGCGTTAAAAACAATTTTCCATAGTTGTCAAAATCGGTGAGATCAAAGGGGATGCAGAGGCAGCGGCCACCGGCCTCTTCAATGCGGCTCTGGGTTACCTCCAGTGCCTCAGTAACACGGGCAAGTGCAATCACATTAGCGCCTTCGGCTCCCAACTGTTGGGCAATGGCACGGCCCAGGCCAGAGGAGGCGCCGGTTACCATGATGATCTTGTTCTCGAAACGTTTGGACATGCTGGTTACTCCCTGAGCCCGGGATGTTAACCACAGAGGGCACAGAGGGCATAGATTTTTTTATTATCTGGATGGACTAGGTTTTGAGTGCGCTAATGTTATGCTTCACCAGATTTCAATATTCGAGGTGAATGATGGCCGATTATCAGTATATCTATTCCATGCAGGGCGTTGGCAAAGTTGTTGGCAACAAAAAAGAGATATTGAAAGATATCTACCTCTCATTTTTTCCCGGTGCCAAAATTGGTGTGCTTGGGCTGAATGGTTCAGGTAAATCGACACTGTTGAAGATTATGGCCGGTCTGGATACCGAAATCCTGGGTGAGGCTCATCCTGCACCCGGTATTAAAATCGGTTATCTGGCACAAGAGCCGGAACTTGATCCCACTAAAGATGTGCGTGGTAATGTTGAAGAGGCTGTCAAAGAGATCAAAGATGCAATGACTGAGCTTGACGCAGTGTATGCAGCTTATGCAGAACCCGACGCGGATTTTGATGAAATCGCAAAAAAACAGGCCAAGCTGGAAGATGTTATCAATGCAGCCGATGGCCACGATCTAGATCGCAGGCTAGAAGTTGCGGCTGATGCGCTTCGTCTGCCGGACTGGGATGCGGATGTGACGACACTATCCGGCGGTGAGCGCCGCCGTGTGGCTCTATGTCGATTGTTACTCTCTAAGCCAGACATGATCCTGCTTGATGAGCCTACCAACCATCTGGATGCTGAGTCGGTAGCATGGCTTGAGCGTTTCCTGCATGACTATGAGGGAACAGTGGTAGCTGTAACTCATGACCGTTATTTCCTGGATAATGTGGCTGGTTGGATTCTTGAACTGGACCGAGGCCGTGGCATTCCGTATGAAGGCAACTACTCATCATGGCTTGAGCAGAAAGATCAACGGCTGAGCCAGGAGAGCAAAGAGGAGTCTTCACGCCAGAAAGCGATTAAACAGGAGTTGGAGTGGGTGAGACAAGGCAGTAAAGGCCGGCATGCAAAATCCAAAGCACGTCTTAAAGCCTTTGATGATCTGGCGAGTAAAGAGGTGCAGCAGCGTAATGCCACCAAACAGATATTTATCCCTGCGGGTGAACGTTTGGGCGACATCGTTTTTCAGGCAGAAAACATCCGCAAAGGTTTTGGTGACCGAGTTTTGGTTGAAGATCTTAATTTCAGCCTGCCTCGCGGTGGTATTGTTGGAATTATCGGCGCCAATGGTGCGGGTAAAACAACACTGTTTCGCATGTTCACCGGCCAGGAGGCTCCTGATGCCGGCAAGATGATCAAAGGCGAAACTGTTCAGCTATCATATGTGGACCAATCACGTGATGCTCTGGATGACAATAAAACTGTATTTGAAGAAATATCTGAGGGTTCAGATTTTGTAACCCTTGGCAAAGCAGAGGTGCCATCGCGTGCCTACTGTGGCCGTTTTAACTTCAAAGGTGGCGATCAGCAAAAGAAAGTGAACATGCTATCCGGTGGTGAGCGTAATCGCCTGCATCTGGCCAAGATGCTTAAAGAGGGCGGCAATGTGCTGCTTCTCGATGAGCCGACCAATGATCTGGATGTGGAAACCCTGCGTGCCCTGGAAGATGCCCTGCTAGACTTTGCCGGCTGCGCTGTCGTTATTTCGCATGATCGCTGGTTTCTTGATCGTATTGCTACACATATGCTTGCCTTTGAAGATGATGGGCATGTGGAGTGGTTTGAAGGCAACTTCGCTGATTACGAAAAAGATAAAGAGCGCAGGCTTGGTAAAGATGCAACCCAGCCGCATCGGATGAAATATAAAAAGCTTGTTTAGGGCATAAGCAGGGGTTTTTCTTTAGTTTTTTAGTGAAAATGTTTGAAAACGGCCATGTTTTTGACTTTTTGCCGTTTCTGTTTGGGCGGCAGGTTGAATCTATCTGATGGCTAAGTGAAAGAACTCACTGCTCCAGTGTGGATTGAATCAGGTGGCTAAATTCGGCAATATTAAAAGGTTTCATAACCACCTTTTCAGGAATCACGCCTTCAACACCCTGTTTCTGGTCAGGATCATATCCGGTTATGAAAATCACACTGGCGGACGAGCCTGTTTTTTTGATCTCTTTGTAGGCTTCAATTCCACCCATATTTGGCATGACAACATCAAGAAGAATAAGATCAATTTCAGCACTATTAGCCTTGTATGATTCAACTGCCATCAAACCATCTTTGGCCGTTATGACTTTGTGCCCCAAACGCTTAAGGATAGTCTCAATGGTGGCGAGCACTGATTCATCATCATCTGCGAGAAGTACGGTTGCAGTAGAGCTCTGGTTGGCTGTTATTTCATTGGGCTTGGTAATTTCAGGCAGTTCAGCATCTTTAAGCAAAGGTAGATAGAGTTGAATATTTGAGCCTTTACCAGGCTCGCTATCAACCAGGATCGTGCCGCCATGAGATTGCAGTGCTCCGTAAGCCATGGAGAGGCCAAGCCCGGTACCCTCATTAACCCCTTTGGTGGTATAGAATGGTTCAAACATATGCTCAAGGCACTCTTCATCAATGCCGCATCCGTTATCTATAACACTTATGCGTGCAAATTCGGAGCCTCTGATTTCCGGATGCCTCTCTTTAAATGTTTTATCTGCGATCCATTTTTCAAGATGCAGCGAAATTGTGGGTCTGTTTACGCCATTTACTGCATCACGGGCGTTGCTTAGCAGATTCAGAATTACCTGTTCCAGTTGATTGGCATCCGCGCAGATATTTATCTTCTGAGAGCCGATGTGTCCATGATAGAATTTGATATTTTCAGGCAAAATCACGCCATGCAGTTTTATTGTTTCAGATAGAAAAGAGGAGAGTTCCAAGGGCTGCATGTTAACAATGCCCTTGCGTGAGAAGGCCAGTAGCTGCTTAACAATCTCTGCACTTCTAAAGGCAAGTGCCTCAATCGTATCAAGCTTTTTTAGAGTGGCAGGGAGGTGTGCAACACTCTCTTTGGTCAGGTAAATATTTCCTGTGATGGCTGCCAGCGTGTTGTTAAAATCGTGGGCGACGCCACCAACCAGCGTGCCGATCGCCTCCATCTTTTGTGCGTGCCGAAGTTGATCGTTGGCCTTTATAAGCGCTGATGTCTGCTCTGATACTTTCTCAAGATTTAAAAAGTTTTGTCTTTTGTAAAACTCGGTTAGATACGCTCCGAGAGAGCCCAGCAGTAAAGATACAAATACAAAGTACTGGTGACTGAGTGTGGTTGCCAGCTCGAAGGGTGTGAATATTAGGAGTACAACTTCAAGCATGCAGATGAAAAGCAGGTTGAGCTTTGCGGATTGAAGCAGTGGTAACCCTGCGACCAGCCAAATCCAGATCAACATTAGGTAAGCCTCTGCAAATAGCAGAGTAATCTCACCCACAATAGCAATAAGCAGGTGGCTGCTCCAGGCAATAACAACAGCCGAAATGGCCAGAGTCGAATGAACCTTTTGTGATGGAGAGCGGAACAGATAAAGCCCGAAAATAGAGAAAAGAACAGTTTGGGTAAGGTGAGTGGCCAGTGCCTGCCGTAACAAATTTTCCGGAATGATGTAGAAATCAAGTATACTAACCATCAGGTAGAGAAGGCTGGCCAAAAATAGGGCTGAACGTATTTGAATCTTCCTGATAGATTCAATAGAGGATAGAAAACGCGCTTCGGTTGCTTGATCCTTGAACTGCATGCTCAGCTTGTTAAGCAGGCTGAAGTTGAACGCCGGGACCTTGGATTCTTTCACGGGATATTGTCGGGTCAGATAGCTTTAGCTTGGGTCAGGCCAGTAGATCACTTTGGCGGTGCAGGTCTCGGCAATCTCGACACGTGAGACCTTGATGCGATCATTGTCCAGCCGCTGTTGCATCTCTTTACATAACAGACGGGCAACATTCTCGCTGGTTGGATTGATCTGATTAAATGGCTCAATGTCGTTGAGGTTGTAGTGATCCCACTTATCAATAGCAGCTTTTACTTCCTGCTTCATGATCTTGTAGTCGATGCCCATACCCAGTTCATCAAGCTCTCTGCACTCTACAAACAGCTTCACATGCCAGTTATGGCCGTGCAGGCGTGCACAGTCACCGGGATAACCACGCAGCTGGTGAGCGGCGGAGAAGTGGGTCTCAATGGAGAGTTCGTAACGGGACATAATAAATTGTTTTCCTTACCCAACCCATGGATGGGTTGCAAAATCGAACTGCATAAGCGGACGATTTTGTGAGCGCATGCAAAACCGTGCTTTTGTATCTGCGTTAGCTAAAAAAGAGATGGATATCTTTTTTAGCATCAATCAATCCCGTGCATTGGGCAGCAGCATGGCAGCTGAAACATCACGCCCCTCTGCCACAAGAATGTTGTAGGTGCGCGCAGCAGCTCTTGAATCCATGCACTCAAATCCAATATGAGCGTTAGACAGAGCTTCGAGAATAACAGAGTCGGGAAAGGCGGTCGTTCTACCTGTGCCGATGATCAGCACTTCGGGTGGGTTTTCTATCGCCCAATCCACATCTTCGAGTGTCAGACCGGAGAGTTTTTCAGGCCCCCAGGGCTCGGTAAGCAGACCTTTATGAAAACAGAGGCCGCTATGGTAGCGATCCTTTCCGATGATAAAGCAGTCATCCTCGTAGCCGCGGAAAAGGTGTGAGCCTTCACCGGAATCAAGCGAGACATCCGCCTGAAACGTGGTGCCCAGACTCAGGGTCTTGCCTCCAGCTTCTCTCGCTCTTCATCACTGGTTTCAAAACGTCCTTCAAGTGACAGCATGACAGGGCTGGCGATATAGATGGAAGAGTAGGTACCCACCAAAATGCCGATAATCAGCGCGAAGGCAAAATCGTGGATCACTTCACCGCCGAAGAAGAAGAGGGAAAGCACCACGAGCAACGTGGTCAGTGATGTCATCAGTGTACGACCCAGGGTCTGGTTGATGGATCCGTTGACGACATCGACTTCATCATCCGGATGTTTTCTCTTACGGTTAAAATCAAAGTTTTCACGGATGCGGTCAAATACCACGATGGTGTCGTTCAGCGAGTAGCCGATGACTGTCAGGATTGCGGCAACTACCGGCAATGAAAACTCTTTGCCGGTCAGGGCAAAGACACCGACCAGAATGGTGATGTCATGCAGTAGCGCAGCATCGGCACCGATGGCAAAACGCAGTTTGAACCGGAAAGTGACGTAAATCAGAATCGCGATCATGGCAAAGAGGACAGCGAAGATGCCAGCCTGTGTAAGCTCTTCACCCACCTGAGGGCCAACAAACTCCACACGGCGCATCTCTACATTGTCAGCACCAAGGCCAACGCCTAGAGCATCAAGAATATCAGTGCTGATCTTGGATGAATCGGAGGAATCCTGGTTCTGTACCCGGATCAGAATCTCTTCTGGTGCACCGAACTCCTGGATGATTGCCTGACCATAGCCAGCAGGTGTCAGAGCCTTGCGTACATCGGCGATGGCAGGGGCCTCTTTGAATTTCACCTCCACCAGTGTGCCGCCGGTAAAGTCGATGCCGAAGTTGAGTCCTTTGCCTGCAACCAGACCAAGAGAGAGAAGCAGCAGTATGCCGGAGAAGATCATGGCCAGCTTGCGCTTGCCGAGAAAATCTACTTTGAGTTCAGGATTGATAAGTTGCATATGATATATCCTTAAATGCTCAGTTCTTTGCTGCTTTTCTTCTCAATGGAGAAGGCAACAATAGCGCGGGTCACCATAATGGCGGTAAACATGGAGGCCAGAATACCGACCGAGAGAGTGACAGCGAATCCCTTCACCGGACCGGAGCCGAACTGGAAGAGTACGATGGCCGCAATCAGAGTTGTGATATTGGCATCAACGATCGTGGAGAGCGCTTTGTCGTAACCACCATCGATGGCTGCAAGACGCGTCTTGCCAAGCCTTATCTCTTCCCTGATTCGCTCAAAGATCAGTACGTTAGCATCCACGGCCATACCGATGGTCAATACGATACCGGCGATGCCTGGAAGGGTCAGCGTGGAACCGATCATGCTCATGGCTGCAGCAATCAGCAGCATGTTGAAAATCAGGGCAGCGTTGGCAACCAGACCGAACAGACGGTAATAGACTACCATGAAGATCAGTACAGCGATGCAGCCATAGATGATCGAGTTCATGCCCTGTTCAATTGAGTCCTGGCCGAGGCTCGGACCGATGGAGCGCTCTTCGACCACCTTAACCGGAGCGGGCAGGGCACCTGCACGCAGTACGATGGCCAGATCACGTGCATCCTGAGATGTGAAGCTGCCGGTAATCTGTGCGGTACCGCCTGCGATACGCTCACGGATGACAGGTGCGGATTGAACCACACCTTCAAGAATAATTGCGAAACGCTCACCAACATGGGCGTTGGTCAGTTTGTCGAACTTGCGGGCACCTTTGTTGTTGAACTTAAGTGTTACCGCATATTCGTTATATTGGGAATCAATTGATACCCGTGCATCGGCCACTTCAGCGCCGGAGAGTTCGGTGCGCTTTTTCAGCAGGTAGGGTTGCCGCAACATTTTTCCGCCGCGATCTTCTGCTTTGCCATATACAATGATGTCGCCTTGAGGAATCTTGCCGGAGAGCGCCTTTTCAAGATCGCCTTTCTCATCCACCAGCTTGAATTCCAGCAGTGCGGTACGACCGATCAGACCTTTGGCCCGGGCGGAGTCTTCATAACCCGGGATCTGAACCAGAATGCGGCGTTCGCCCTGTTTGACGATGACAGGCTCTGTGGTGCCCAGTGCGTCAACACGGTTGCGAATGACCTCAATAGACTGGTCAACAGCAAACTTCTTAATCTCTTTGGCTTCGGTTTCGGAGATAGTCAGAGTGAAACGGCCGGCTTCAGCCACAGTGGTGTAGCCAGGCATCTCCTTTTTGAGCAGAGTTTCTGCAGCAGCACTGTCGGAATCGTTTTTAAGCTGAACGATCAGCGTCTTGCCGTCCGCATCCAGCTTTCTGTAACGGATTTTGTTTTCACGCAGTACTCGGCGGATGGTATCAACATCCTCCTCAACACTGTGCTCAACAGCCTTTTCAACATTCACATCAATCACCAGATGAATGCCGCCCTTCAGGTCGAGGCCAAGATTCATCGGCTGGCTTACAACAGAGGGCCACCATGATGGTGGTGTTGTCAGGTTAGGGAGTGTACCCATGGCCGAGACCACCAGTACAATCAGGATCAGCCAGAGTTTCCAGCGAGGATAAGCTTGCATGAGTTATTCCTTTCGGGTTCTTATCGAACTGTATTTATTAAATCTATTGAGTATGACGGTTATTCAGCTGAGCCGACGATGGTGTCGCGCCTAACCTTCACCTTAACGCCATCAGCGATCTCGACGGTGAGAACATCATCTTTCACATCTGCAACTTTGCCGATGATACCGCCACCGGTAATGACAGAGTCACCTTTTTTAGTCGCCTCTACCATCGCCTTGTGCTCTTTCAGTTTTTTCTGCTGTGGACGGATAAGCAGGAAGTAGAAGATCACCATGATCAGGATCAGTGGAATCAGTGATGTGAAGCCTGCATCTCCGGAAGGTGCGGCTGCTTCAGCATGTGCATTCTTCATGAATGTCATAGTCAGTGCAGCAGCGGCCACAAGGTGATAGATAAGTGGATTGAAATTGTTCATATTCTCTTTTGTTCTCCCAATTTAAACTGTCTCATACGGTGCTGCTTTTTAAGCCTCACCACGATAGGTTGCTAAAAACTGATCGCGAAATTCGGGCCATCGTTGCTCTTCGATTGCATCACGTGCCCGGCGCATGAGATCGCAATAGTAGTGAAGATTATGCAAAGTATTCAACCTCGAACTTAAAATTTCCTTCGCCATGTAAAGATGACGCAAATAAGCACGGGAGAAATGGGTGCATGTATAGCAGTCACAATTTTCCATGATAGGGCGCTCATCCAGCTGATGTTTAAGGTTTTTTATGTTTATCTTGCCGTGATCGGTGAAGATGGTTCCGTTGCGTGCATTGCGTGTCGGCATGACACAGTCAAACATGTCAATACCACGATCAATGCCCTCGATCAGGTCGTCCGGGGTACCGACACCCATCACATAACGGGGTTTTTCGATCGGAAGATGTGGTGCGAGGCTATCCAGAACCTTCAGCATCTCCTCTTTCGGTTCGCCGACAGACAGTCCGCCAATGGCAATGCCTTCAAAGTCGATTTCCGCAACGGCCTTCAGACTCTCGAGTCGAAGATCATCAAACATGCCGCCCTGCACAATGCCGAACAGTGCCTGCCTGTTATTGACCGGAAGATGTTCGCGGCATTCGGCTGCCCAGCGCATCGACATCTCCATGGAGTCACGTGCCTGCTCATAACTGGCAGGATAGGGGGTGCACTCATCGAAGGCCATGACGATATCACTGCCCAGTTTTTTCTGAATATCCATGCTCTCTTTGGGGCCCAGAAACCAGTGGGAGCCATCTATATGTGACTGGAAGCGGACACCGTGATCTTCAATCTTGCGAAGTTCGCCCAGTGACCAGACCTGAAAACCACCGGAGTCGGTGAGAATCGGACGATCCCAGGCCATGAATTTGTGCAGACCGCCCAGTTTCTCAATGGTGTCGGCACCGGGGCGAAGCATCAGGTGATAGGTGTTGCCGAGAATGATCTCGGCACCGATGTCATCGGTCAGATCGGCAGGTGTCAGGCTCTTCACTGTGGCCTGTGTGCCAACCGGCATGAACACAGGAGTCTCTACGACACCGTGCGGTAGCGTAATGCGACCGCGCCGGGCATGACCGGACGCGTCGGCTTTCAACAGTTCAAAGGTCAGTGAGGACATGGCGGCGCAGTATGCCTGCGTGGAGTGTGGATGGAAGTCCGAATAAGACAGAACTTGGGATATAGTATCTGAATCAGCTGCTTGGGTAGAGTTTACATTCAAGCAACTGCTTGTCTGCACTGCGCAGACGGCGGCTTATTTCGCGGCTTATGTTCATTTGAATAATGGTGAACTGTTCAAGGTCGTGCTGGTATAGCTTAAGCAGATCAGCGTGGCCAAGCTCTATGGCATCACATGGCTCCACGGCCATTACTGATGCACTTCTCGGGTAGAGATCAAGCAGTGCCATTTCACCAAAGCAGTCGCCTTGCGCAAGGTGTTTAAGCAGACGGTCTTCGTCATGCCACAGCTTGCTGACAGCTACTTTTCCACGCTCAAGTACAAACATGGAGACAGCGTCATCACCTTCATGAAAAAAATAGTCGCCTGGTAACAGGCTTTGGATGGATGCATGATCAATAAAAAACTCCAGCGTCTCTTTGCTGACACCGCCAAAAACTGGCATGGATTGCAGAAGCTCGACACGCTCCTGTTTCATGACAACTCTTTATCTGGCTTCATACTATTAAAATGGACCCGATCATGAAATGTGTCAACGAAGCCAGTCGTTTGTCTTGCAATATATTCCATTCGGTTTTAGAAGACTCTCTATTCGTGAATATCATTTTAGATGGAGATAGCAGTGAAGGACTTTGATCTTCTGATCGTAGGCTCAGGGCCTGCAGGACAGCATGCTGCACTGCATGCGGCTCATATGGGCAAACGTGTTGGTATTATTGAGCGTAAACCAAGAATTGGAGGTGCAGGGCTACAGACAGGCACGATTCCAAGCAAAGCATTGCGGGAAGTGGCCTACATGGCCTCACAGATGGGGCGTAAGGGCATGCGGGAGGCCTTCTCTGGCGACACCCGCCCCAAACACGGCCTGCTTTCAGAGGCGATTCATCGCAAGGAGTTGGTGATTGCCCAGCAGGAGTCAGTGATTCTTAATCAACTGATGAGTGATGGCATTTCACTGATTCCGGGTGAAGCATCATTTGTTGATGAACATACACTTGAAGTGGTGGGCAAAAATGGTGAAGCGCGCAAGCTCTCTGCTGAAGTAATTATTCTGGCCACAGGTTCACGACCTCGCAGGCCGTCGGACATCCCTTTTGATAAGTTGACCGTGCTCGACTCCACTTCTATTTTGAATTTGAAACATCTGCCGCGTTCACTGGTTGTGATTGGCGGCGGTGTGATTGCCTGTGAATTTGTCTCTATCTATGCAGCTCTGGGTGTTGAGGTGACGGTGGTCGACTCGCATGCCCAGGTGCTCTCTTATCTGAGCAAGGATGTTGTGTCGGTGTTGACCGATGCGATGCTCTCCATGGGTGTCCTGTTTCATATGAACAGTCGCTGCGCTTCGATTGAAAAAGAGGAGGGGAGCATCTGCACCACTCTGGAGAGTGGTGAGAAGCTTTACTCCGATACCGTTCTCTATGCACAGGGGCGCGAACCCAATTTTGGCTCGTTGAAAATCGACAATGCTGATGTGGAGGCCGTTGATGGCTGGATTGCGGTCAATGATGCATTCCAGACCTCTGTGCCGCATATCTATGCCGTGGGGGATCTGATCGGAAGGCCTGCCCTGGCCTCAACCGGCATGGAGCAGGGGCGTATGGCGGTGCATCATGCGTTTGAGCGCAGCGCATCCGGAATGGGTAAAAATATGCCGATGGCAATCTATACGATCCCCGAACTCTCTTCGGTGGGCAAAACAGAGCCGCAGCTGCGTGCTGATGGGGCAGATTATGTGGTAGGTAAAGGCTGGTTTAACAAGAGTGCTCGTGGTCAGATCATCGGCGATGTGAATGGACTTCTAAAGCTCAACGTGGACCGTGTTTCACGCAAGATTGTCGGTGTTCATATTGTTGGAGAATCGGCCAGTGAACTGATCCATATCGGTCAGGTGTTGATGAATATGGATGGCACCGTGGATGATCTGGCACGTAATGTCTTCAACTATCCAACTCTGGCGGAGTGCTACAAGATGGCGGCCAAAGATTGCCTCGCTCAACTAAATTGATGTGGCCGAGAGGCTAGTTAGATCATGATAAACACGAAACTCTGCCCGCTGTGCGGTGAACCGAATGAGTGTGCCCGGGTTAAAGAGCCGGAGGGTAACGACTGCTGGTGCAGAGAGGAGCAGTTTCCGTCGTCACTGCTGGAGCGGGCGGCTGAAAAGACGCGGCGCAAGGCATGTATCTGCCGGAACTGTGTCAAAAAGGCGGCCAGGAGTGGCGCCTAACTAAGTTTACGGCGGCACTTCTCGCAGTTGGTTGGTGGCGAAAGAATTTGCTTGTGGGCGATCATACGGTTGCATGGAACACAGAAGTAGAAGCCGCGCAGGTTCACAAATACGATCAGAGCAACGCCGGGAAGAAGTAGCCAGTAGTACCTGTTCGGGAAGTGCAGCATGTAGGCAAACCAGAGAAGCATGATGCCGAGCCCGACAATAAGAATCGGCCAGACGCGTTTTTTCATGTTGATATCAATGTTGACCGCGAAGATAAATAGCCGCGCCCCGATGAAAAGCACCCAGAAGAATGCAAAAAAGAAAACCATGTCACCTGTGCTCAATGTTTATGCCTCAAATCTGAAAAAAGATGGAGGAACCCTAGCGGATGATGGGTGCGGCTTGCCAGAAACGGATTAGTTTATGCGATCTTCCAGAGGCGTTGATGATTTTTTTACCGCCTGCTCTCCGATCTCTCGAACACTTTCAGCAGTCTCCTGTATTATCCGGTTAAACAGTTGCAAAGATTCATCAGATATCGAGTTTCTCTCTCTGGCTTCAATCTCAAAAAGTTGCAGGTTTTGGAGGAAATTATTAATAATATTGTGCATTTGCAGAACTGTCTCTTTGGTCAGATCAATCTGCTGTTGTTGAAGTCTGATCTCATTCTGAAGTGATTCATTGTATTTAATCTGCAGTTGAAGCTGAATTTTTTCAGCCTCCATCAACCGTTTGACGGAAAATTCCGCATAGATGCCCATAGCGATGATGAGCAGAAAAATCGTGCTTCGCATCCACAGCTCATTGAATCCACTCGGAATAAACTCAAATTCAGGCTCGCCGTAAAAAATGAAGTGTACTGAGGAGTCAAAAACCCAGAATGCAATCGCAATAGAGAGGCCGATCAAAGCATAGGGGGGGCGGTAAGAAGGCTCTGATTCAGTTTCCATATCTCCTATTAAAGCAGGATATTTTCGACATGGAAGGAATCGGATTGGCTTTGGTAGGCCAATGCCGCCTGATAAGATGGAGATGCATCATCAAATACGGTTTTCATCCCTCTTTGCCCCGGTGATTGTTAAATAGGGCTTTATTGAAACCTTAGAGGCCCACCATTTGGTGGGCCTCTCTTTTGCCTGAGGAGATGCGTCGATCATTCAGGATTCATTATGGCCTCTATGACTTCTGCGCTCACTGCGCCCATGACGATCTGCCCGGTCATATTGCTTGGATGCACGGTAATCATTCCAGCGATCACTGTTACGATGATTGCCATAACCTCTGGCCAGATGACGGTCATACCGATGGTGAGAACGCTGTTCAGCCACTCTGTTTGCACGACGCTGCTGCTTGTAGGCATGGCGTTTCACTGCAGGTCTATGGTGAGAGTAGACATGCCGTTTCACGACAGGCCTCTGATGGGAGTAGACAACTGGTACTGGCTGATGACGGTCAGCAATAATGGCTCCGGCAATGGTGCCGAGCACAGCACCGAAAATGGCGCCTTCAACAGCCTGGTTGCTGTTAGAGCCGATCATGGCGCCTGAAGTGGCACCGACTACGGCACCGGTGGTCATGGCGCGATCCTGATAGGATGCTGCCTGGGTAACGGGTG
>Ga0316189_10001397_pt1 | contig 23987 bp, 19 predicted proteins | sample LowCovwburrow_MG_FD_204930 | JGI IMG/M metagenome (GOLD analysis project Ga0316189, IMG submission 204930) | Coastal sediment microbial communities from Maine, United States - Lowes Cove worm burrow | ecosystem: Environmental > Aquatic > Marine > Coastal > Sediment | place: USA: Maine... | reverse complement strand
CCGGCGCCGACAAGCTCGTCGCTCCGTCCGCAGAGTCGCCCGCAGGGCTGAGCCAAGACCGGCTATCACGCGAGACAGCGCTCCTCATGGCTGCGCGTCGGGCACTCGCGGACAACAAGCCGGCCCTAGCCCTCGCGCATCTCGACGAGCACGCGCTCCACTTCGGCGAGGGCGCTCTCTTCGACGTTCGCGAGGCCTCCCGCGTCGATGTCCTCTGCGCCCTCGGCCGCAACGCCGAGGCCTCCAAGGTCGCCGATGCCCTGGCTCGCGCGAGCACCTCCGCCGCCTCCTCCTCCGCCATGAGGGTCGCCTCGGAGGGCTGCCGCGCCGCCACGCTCCAGGACTGAGCACTGAGGATGAAGCGCGGAGCTTCGCCGCGAAGTTCACCTCTTTTTTGTGTTTTCGCCGAATCCAGTGATGGGACCCCGCCAAACCGGAGAACCCCAGAGTATGCGGACTTCATGGGTCTATTTGTGCCTCCTTCCCTCTGGGATCTTCGCCCTCACCGGGTGCATCGAGGACACGCCGATCGGAATGATCACGGCGAGCACATCGCAGGGGGCGGCGAGCGACACAACAGGCGGCGATACGGTGCCGACCGAAGCCTCCATGACCGGCATCTCCGCGACCGGCTCCTTGACGACCGGATCCCAAACGACTGGGCCCTTGACGGCTGGATCCTCTGCGACCGACACCTCGGCGACGGATCCTTCGACGACGGATCCTTCGGCGACGGATCCTTCGACGACCGGCACTGGCGCCTTCGGATCCTGCGACGACGCGGACCCCGAGCTCGACGCGGCCTATCTGGTCTCGTTCGGGCTCTGGGAGGACCCTCAGATCTTGGAGCTCGACGATGAGCTCCACGACGTCACGATCTCCGACATATGCACGATCTCAAGCGTCACCGTCGACCTCGGCGATGTGATCACCGGCCTGGAGTGTACCCAGGGGGATGTCGACATCAGGGTCGTCGCGCCGCGCTCGGGCGACGTCGCGTGGTCGCCCGGAGAGAGCGTCTCGTTCGACTTCCGAGACGCCGTCGAAGACATCTCGGTCTCGATCAAGGTCGAGAAGTACGTCGCAGTTCGCCGCGACGAGCGACCGCTATTCGTCGGAGTCTCCGCGGACGATGACCACTTCGGCGAGCTCTTCGACCCGGTCTCCGTCACCTACGATGGAGCGTTGTGCGGCGGGGATGTCGTCGCAGAGGATGCCGGCGTGCTCACGTTCGAGGCCCCAGGGGGCGGAGAGACGAGCATCTACGACCGGAACCGCGGGTCCGTCGACGTCGACGGCGACCTTATCCTCGACATCGACGTCGGCGAGGCCCATCGCGGCCCCTGTTGTCATGTCTCCGACACCTTTGACTATCTCGCCCGCGCCGCGCTGAGGCCGTAGAGCGCACCCTACCGCTCTATGCGCCGAACACCGCGTTGATAGAGCCCCCATGTACGACTCTCGTCGCCCGAGAGCGCGACCTCTCGACCCGACGGTAGGGGCGTGGAGGGCCGATCGCGAGAAAGGTGTGGAACCATGTACGTTCACTCTCTGGCCGCTCACGTCCACCTCCAGGAACGACAACGCGTGCACGGCGACGTCGAGGGGCGCCTCCGTCTGCCGAGGCGCCCAAACGGGTGCGTGCCCGGCTCACTCCAGACGTTCATCGTGGCGACCGTGCTCGGCGCTCTCGGGTGCGGGCCGGAGCTCATCCTCCCCCCCGAAGGTTCGCTCCTCCGCGAGCCATTGCAGGGGCTGCCGGAGCGCTTCTCGGAGGTGGGCCTCTACCCGGCGGCGCCCGACCTTGACGCGGTGCCGTCCATCGCGATCCTCTACGAGCCGGCCTGGCCCCTCTGGTCAAACGGGAGCGCGAAGCGTCGCTATATCGTCGTCCCCGCCGGGGAGACGATCGACAACACGCTCATGCCGTGGCGCTTTCCGGCGGGGACGCTCCTCTTCAAGACCTTCCTCTACTCCGATCCTGCGCTCGCCGCCGGCCTCCGCCCGGTCGAGACCCGGATCATGCGCTTTGGCGCGGAGGGCGAGTGGGACTACGCGACCTATCGCTGGCGCGAGGACGCGAGCGAGGCCGACCTCGTCGACCCGTGGAAACCGGATCCCGTACCCGTGAGCTCGACGGGCGCTGACTTCGTCCACACGATCCCGGCCACCCTTGAATGTCGCACCTGTCATGAGTCTCGCGAGGGGGAAGTGCTCGGCTTTGAGCCATTGCAGCTCGGTGCGTCGCTCGAGTCAGGGGGTACGCAGCTCGACCAACTCTCGGAGCGCGGGCTCTTCGCGGCCGACCCGGCGGCGCCCGAGCGGATCGAGCACGAGGACCCGACCACCCGCGCCGTGCTCGGGCATTTTTACGGTGACTGCGTCCACTGCCATAACGGCGGAGATGGGCCATCGAGCAGCTTTGACCTCCGTCCGGCGGTCGCCCTCGAGAACACCGTCGGGGTCATGAGCTCGAGCAGCGCCTCGGCGTTCGGGGTCCGCATCATCCCAGGAGATCCCGGCGGCAGCATCCTCTTCCAATCGACCTCTGGAGAGACCCCAGACTCCGAGGTCAAGCTGATGCCGCCGCTCGGGGTCGACGTCCGCAACTCGGAGACGATCGAGCTGCTCCGGGGATGGATCGTGGAGCTAGGAGACGAAGAATGATGAAACATACAATAGGCCTAGGGACCCGTGGGAGAGGTCCCGTGAGCCCTCGCTTGCCCTCACAGGCCCCGACGACTCCGCGAGAACTTGCGGTGCGGCCCGGCGCAGCGGCCTTCTGGCGGAGCCTAGAGGGTCGACGATGGTGGCGCGAGAGCACATGGGATCGTCATCACGGGCTCCTCGTGACTCTCGCGTTGCTGATGCTCGGCTGTCCGGCCGCCAGCGTCGACGAGCCCAGCGGCGGCACGACGGGGATGTCCGGGACCGACGGTATGACAGCAGAGGGCCCCTTCGCGCTTGAATTCGAGGAGGTTGAGATCGACGGTGGATGGATGTTCGCGACCGAGTTTCGCTTCGTCCCAGGTACGGCCGAGCCGCAGGAGCTGCTCCTCCTCGGGCTCGGCGGCGATGTCGGCCATTTCGCGCTCGTGGGCGACACTCTCCAGCGGCTGGGCGAGTTCACGGTCCCAGGGGTCCACCAAGAGCTCGACTGCGGGTTGCTCACGCTCGCGTTCGATCCGGGCTTCGAGGAGAACGGGTACATCTACGTCGCCCACTGCACGAGCACGGAGTTCGGCTCGATCACCCGGCTCCGCTTCGACCCTGAGAGCTATTCGGGGATCCCCGCGACGGCCGCGACGATCCTCGAGGTCGGCGACGAGACGACGACCGCGCCCTGGCACAACCTCGGCGCGATGGGGTTCGACGGGGCTGGCTTTCTCTGGGCCCTGGTCGGCGACAAGCGGGTCAAGACCAACGGTCAGGAGCTAGAGAATGATCTCGGCGCGCTGATTCGGATCGACCCGAACCGCGAGCCACAGGGATCCGGCTACACGCCCGCGCCCGACAACCCCTTCGCGCTCGACGACGACCCGGAGACCAGCCCCGACATCTACGCCTACGGGCTCCGGTCGCCCTGGCGCGGCCTCCTCGACAGCCACGGCCGCTATTGGATCGGTGACGTCGGCGACATGACCTACGAGGAGATCAACGTCGTCACCGAGCCAGGCCAGAACTTCGGATGGTCGCTCAGCGAGGGCCCCTGCCAGGGCGAGGACGACGTCTGTCAGGGGCAGACCGATCCCTTGGTGCACTGGGATCACGACGGCGTGATCCATCCTTACATGCTCGACGACGACGAGGTCGTGCCGACGCCGCGTCGCGTCGCCTGGGTCGGCGCTGAATACAGCGGCGCCAGCACAGATCGCTACAAGGGGCACCTCGACGGCAAGATCCTCTTCGGCGACTACTGCCTCGGGTATGTCCGCGCGCTAGAGGTCGACGACGACCTCACGATCATCAGCGATGAACACCTCGGCCATCAGCCGCACACCGTGGCCTGGAACATCGGCGCCGACGGGTACCTCTACGCAGCCTCCTTCGGCCGTTGCACGACCCAGGGCGTCGATCCCGACAACCTGCCGGCATCGCGGCTCTACCGGGTCAAGGGCGTAGGCGGCGATGGCGACGATAACGACGGTGGCGACAATGTCTCGCCGTGAGTGGCGAGGCGCAGGGGATCTTCGCCGCGGCCCCCAGAGCCTGTCGGCGGGCGCCCTCCTCACCGCATGACGAGCGTCGAGCGTCTCTCGATCGCGAGCCGCCTGCGGTCGACCGACGCGACTTTGCGCTGGGAGGACGCCGACAGCCGGCCTCTCAGAGATATCGCGCGTAGAAGGCGTGCAGCCTGCTGCGCTCTCCGGTGCCGATCACGCCCATGCCACCGTGGATGCGAAAGCCACCCTCGACGACGAAGGAGCGCAGGTCGGTCCAGTTTACGCCGTAGTTTTTGGGCTTCCTCAGCGTGAAGATCCGATCGTCCGATCCGGGGACCTGTTTCGTGAACGATAGCCGCCACGGCGTGTTCGGCTCGTCGAAGTCATAGGTGACAAAGGCTGGTCCGTCAGCACGGCGGCAGTCCGTCGACAGATCGTTGAGCAGGGTAAACGAGCCGTCGGCCTCGATCGCGCCGTGCCCCCAGTGAAGACACGCGGAGGCCGTGTTGTCCACCCAGGTGAGGAGACAGTTGTAGTCCTGCGCGGCGTCATCCGCACAGGCGAGGCTTGGCCCGACCGCCGTGCGAACGCCGAGGTATGTATGCTGTTGATCTCCCGAGCTCATATCCCTCGTGACCACTCGCACCTCGTCGCAGTCCCCCGGCGCCGCGTCGGAGCAGCGGTTGATCGAGTACAATTGGTTGTTGTTATCGCCGACGTACGCGGTGACAAAGCGGGTCGAATTGGGGTCATAGGCGACGGCAAGCCCGTTGCGGCGGGTGGCGATGGCGCTCGGGCCAACCCTGGCGTCCTCCTCGCTCCAGGTCGCGCCGTCATCGTCACTCCAAGCCCACTGCAGCCGCTTCAGGTTGCTGTCAAAGGTCTCATTGACGAATCGCGCGGCGACGATCGTCGCGCCATCGTACGCGACAGGGGTCGGGTGGAAGGTTGTCTCGTTGCCGCCGCCGACGCCGGAGCTCGTGTCCACCGACATTTCGTCGATCGAGCAGAGGTCACCGTACTGACTCTGTAGCTTACGCTGCGCGCCAAAATAGTTTGTGTCTTCGCCCGCCGCTGTCGCCGTGGAGACCGACGAGATCGCCGATTGGCTGCCGCGGTTGCTCCACAAGGCGCCGTCGCTCCAGCTGAGCCCTCCATCGTCGCTGTGGTGATAGTCGATGACATACGTAGCGCGCCCGTAGAGCGAGTTGAGGCCCTCGATGTCGTCACGAGACAGGTGCAGGTACTCGCTGCCGCCGCCCATGTTGCCGGGGCCCCATGGCGATAGAACCCCGACGCCTTTGCCGTCGCAGGTCTGGTTGTGGGAGAGGCCCGCGGCGTGCGCCAATTCGTGCGCGATCGTCCCCTGAAGCAGCTTTGGGCAGAGCGCCCCTCCGCACGGGGTGAAGTCCGGCGTGAGCTGCCAGTCGTGCTGGCACCCGCCAACGCCGGCTTGATTGTTGATCACGATGTCGAGCTGGTAGGGGTCGTTGTTTCGCGCGACCTCGACATCATTACCGTCCTTGTCGGTTGGGATTTGCGCGGCCGCGGTGTTGACCTCGCAGGCGAAGATCTCCTGGATGAAGACGCCCCATACGCTCCCCTGTGGCGGTCGAGTTGAGAGAATCCCGCCGTTCCAGTACTTGAAGTTGCTGTCATTGTAGCGGTTGAACGAGTCGACGACGCGGCCGAGCGCTGCGGACACCTCGGCGCTGTCGAGTCCATGGAACGTCCCGTCGGCGATGAGGTATACCGGTACAACGTCCGATGCGCCCACGTTCCATGTGAACGCATTCTTGGCGAGGGCTGGGTCGTCCGACCAGGTGCAGTAGGCATGAGCATCTGCGCTCGAGGCGAGTACGAGCCCCAAAGAGAGGCTCGATGTGAGGAGGGATGTATAGGTCTTGTTCATGATTCGCTCGTGCTCGTCGCCGTATCAGCGCGTGAGCGCGCGTGAGCCCGCGTGAGCCCGCGTGAGCGCGCGTGAGCGCGCGTGAGCCCGCTCGGGGGGGGCTGTGTGATGTTATGGGCCGGCGTGCTCGCCGACCTGCATATAGGAGGTAGGTCGGCGCGGAGAATCAATTCATCGACGTGACGAATTTCTTCGTGCCGCTCGCGCGTGGCACGTGAGGGCCCCGCCTCCGCAATGGTGATGTTGGGCTCTTGCTCGATCGAGCGCGCCACAGCAGGAGGTTGGCGCGGCGTCGTCTGCCCTACGAGCCGCTTCGCCTGCTCCTCGCCGCCGAGGTCTACGGCCGCCTCAGCACGCAGCGCCGTCCGTGAGCCCGAGAGCGGGTGAGGGCTCCCCACGGAGGACTCCCAGCCCGACGAGAGCGTCGCTGACGCCGGTCTTGACGCCCGCGAGCATCGGCCTCGGTCGCCGTGGGCCCCTGGGCGTAGCCTCTCGTCGCTGCTCTTGCGGGAACCGTCGTGTCGGCGTGCAAGCTACGCGCGGCACGGACGCGCAGGGAGGCTAGCGCTGGTCGCGATGACAGAGACCGCTGGCGAGCGCAGGCCCGGGGGCTCGCGCCCTCTGGGATGCGGATGGCGTCATCGTTGACCGGCGCGAAAATGACCGCTACCGTCTAGTCATGAGGGCTTTTTGCGCTCCGCTACTCTTGCTCGCTCCTCTTTTGGGGCTCGTCGCCTGTGGACCGACCTCCGAGGCGACGACCGCCACGACGACCGGGATCACGACGGCGTCAGCAAGCGCCTCCTGGACGGAGACGACCGACACGAGCTCGACCTCCGAAGCGACCGCCTCGGGGTCATCGGCGACCGCGGACACCGCGGACACCGCGGACACCGCGGACACCGAGGACACCGAGGACACCGAGGACACGACCTCCGCAGGCTTTTGCGGCGATGGCATCATTCAGACCGGCGAGGAGTGCGACGACGCCGGCGCGAACTCAGACGCCGCGGCCTGCACCTCTGCCTGCATCAAGAACGTCTGCGGTGACGGGCTTGTCCTCGATGGAGTCGAGGAGTGCGACAACGCCGAGGGGAACGCGGATGGTTCTGAGTGCACCGCGTCGTGCACCGTCAATGTCTGCGGCGATGGACTCCTGCTCGTCGGCGTGGAGGAGTGCGATGACGGAGAGGCGAACGCCAACAGCTCCGCCTGCACGGCATCCTGCACCAAGAACGTCTGCGGCGACGGCTTTGTCTACGAGGGGGTCGAGGAGTGTGATGACGTCGATCCTCAGTTCTCGGGCGGCGGTGACGGGTGTTCCGCGTATTGCACCCGCGAGGTCGTCTTCTTTGTCTCGCTCGATCGCTTCACCGGCGACTTTGGCGGGCGTGCGGGCGCCGACGAGATCTGCGCGGAGGCTGGCGCCCAGAGCATCAAGATGCCGTGGCCCGAAGATAACCACACGATCTTCCGGGCGTGGATCGCCGACGAAGAGTGCCCTGTCGAGCGCCGCTTCCCCCACACCGACCTACCCTACGTGAGGCTCGATGCAAAGGTGTTCGCGGAGGGCTGGGATGAGCTCGTCGACGGACTCCCGGAGTGGGCCGTGGGGATCAACGAGTACGGCCTCTTCGTTGAAGAGGTGTTCAACCTCCGGGTCTGGACGGCCCTCGACGGCGACGGCTCGCTCGTCGAGAACGCCGCCGCGCAGAGCTGCAATTTCTGGACGCTCTCGGGCGACAGCTTCTTCGGAGCGATCGGGAGGGTCGACCTCGGCGACCTCGAGTGGTCACTCTGGCGCTCTGAGGGCCAGCCTGTCACCCAAGGGTGTCACAAAGAGGCGCATCTCTACTGCATTCAGATCCACTGCGACGAGTACCCGGAGTACTGCGAGCCCGACTACTGCGCCCCTTGAAGATCGCGACGAGGGTAAGCGAGAGAGCGCGCGGGACCTTTGCCGCAGGCTCCTCGCAGCCCCTCAGGCTCCGACCCAGTCCATCAGGAGGTCCTCACGTCCTCTGTAGATCGCGCGACACCGGGGGACGAACCCACATTTTCGCGCGAGGCCGATCGAGGGGGCATTGTCTGGGTGAATGAGGCAGGTCATCGGCAGCCCCGGGAACTCGCGGCGGGCCCAGGCGATCGCCGCCGTGACCGCCTCGCAGCCGTAGCCCTTGCGGTGATGCCCAGCGCTCAGGACCCAGCCGGCCTCCATCGTCCCCTCGATCGGCGGCGTCATGTCCCGCATGAAGTCGCTGAACCCGACCTCACCGACGAACGCACCGCTCGCGCGCTCCTCGACCAACCAATAGCCATAGCCCTCGAGCGCCCAGTGGCCGGCGAAGCGGAGCAGACGGCCGCGGCAGTCCTCGCGGGTGGCGGGCTTGCCGCTCGTGTAGCGGTAGACGGCCGGCGCGCTCCACATCGCCAGGGAGGCGTCGAGGTCTTCGCTTCGATGGCCGCGCATGCGCAGGCGTGGAGTCTCTAGGATCGGCGTCATGGGGCTTGTCGCGGGTGGATGGCCGAGTCTATCGGCGGTAGATAATTTTCACACAGGAGGTGATGCCCCGGGTGCGGGGGATCGAGTGGCGCGCGGGGGCGCAGGAGATCGTCGAGATCGAAGGCGCGAGGGTCGAGCTGCTCGGGCTGCGACACGCGGGCGACCGCTTTGTCCTGGTCTTTGAGCAGCCCACAGGCTGCTAGGGATCGCCGAAGATCTCCCGGGCGGCGGTGGAGATCGCGACGACGGCGGGCTCCTTGAGCCGGCGCTCGAGGTTGATCGCGTAGACCCGCTCGCGGACCGAGGCGGTGCCCAGCCCGATGACGCCAAAGTTGCTCTTCACGTCCTCGGCGACCACGGTGGGGACCGCGAAGACTCCGCTCCCGTCGCGGCCGAAGAACTTGATGAGTGCGCTGTCGTCGAAGACCCCCACCAGCTCCGGGCGGACCCCGGCCTCCTCGAACCACTGATCGAGGGACGCCCGCATCTCCGTCCCCAGGCTCGGGAGGAGGAAGGGCGCGCCGTGGAGGCAGGCCGGGAAGTCGGCGGGGTCTAGGCCGAGCTTCGGGCTGGCCATCAGGGTGAGGTCACAGGTGCCCAGGAGGTGGTTGTAGGCGCGGACGTTGATGGTCCGGTCGAGGGGTGCGTCGGAGAGCACCAGGTCGACGCTGTGGATCGCCAGCTCGGCGAGGAGGCGTTCGCGCTTGTCCTCTCGGCAGACCAGGTGGACGCGCGGCTCCATCCGGAGGACCGGGGCGAGCAGGTGATGGGCGAGCATCTTGGGTAGCACGTCGGCGATCCCGACGACCAAGCGGCGGGGCCGGGTTGCGCGACCTGCGAGGGCCTCCCGGAGCCCGCGGCCGAGGGTGAAGATCTCGTCCGCGTAGCGGAAGACCAGCTCGCCGCTCTCGGTCGGCCGTAGACGTCGACCAACGCGGACGAAGAGGGGTTCTCCGAGGGACTCTTCGAGGATCTTGATCTGGCCTGAGATCGTCGCTTGCGCGAGGTCTAGCCGGGCCGCCGCGTTGGTGATGCTGCCGGCACGGACCACCATCCAGAAGTAGTAGAGGTGGTGGTAGTTTAGGCATTCCACCAGGGGAACAATACTTCAGTTTTCCCGAAGCATCGGGGCTGTTATTATCCGGGTGGCCGAAATGCGGTGCTCCCCCCATGATTTCCTTGCTGACGTCGAGACGGTAGCCACGAGCCAATGGACCCAAACCCACGCATGGCGACAAACGCGCACCAATCGCCTTCAACCAAGCCGATGACCCCGTCGTCGTCGGTTGAGCTCGACCTCATGCTCTCGCTCGTCGAGCATGCGGGCGCGGAGCTGACTCACGTCGATCATCGGATCCTCGCGGCGCTCGCGGATGTCGGCCGGGCGCACCCGGAGCAGCGCTCTTGGCCGTCGCGGGCGATAGGCGCGGGAGAGCGCCTCGGCCTCGTCGTCGTCGAGCTCGTCCGGCCGCTCGAGGATGTCATCGCCGACGGGCCGCAGCAGGGCCCGATGACGACGATCGCCGAGCTCGACGGCGTGCTCGCTGCGGTGACGGTCATCGCCTGGCGTGGTCGCAAGGTCCGCGTGCTCGTCGGCGCGGGAGAGGACGAGGCGGAGGTCGGGTGGCTCAGCGCGGAGGTGCTGGCGGAGCGGCTCGGGGTCCAGGTCGACGCCGCCCTCTCCTGGGTCATCGCCGAGCCTGCGCTCGCGACCCACTTCAGCGGCGAGCCTGGCTCGGACCTGAACCCCACACCAACCCAGCGGCTGCGCGGTCTGATGCGCGTCGAGGTCCAGGACCTCTGGGTCGTCGTCACCTACGCGCTCGGGGTCGGCATTTTCACCCTGGCGACGCCGATCGCGGTTCAGGCCCTGGTCAACACGGTCGCCTTCGGGGCGCTGCTCCAGCCCCTGCTCGTCCTCTCGATCCTCCTCCTCGCCGGCCTCAGCTTCGCCGGCGCGCTGCAGGCGATGCAGGCCTGGGTGGTCGAGGTCATCCAGCAGCGGTGGATGGTCCGGGTGATCGGCGATCTGGCCCATCGTCTCCCGCGGGTCGACTCCTCCGGGCAGGCCTACGTGCCCGAGCTGGTCAACCGCTTCTTCGACGTGGTCACGGTGCAAAAGGCAGCCTCCTCGCTCCTCCTGGACGGCCTCTCGGTGGTCCTTCAGGCGGCGATCGGCATGCTGGTGCTCGGCTTCTACCACCCGCTCTTGTTGGCCTTTGACGTCGTCCTCCTGACGGCCGTCGCTGGGATCATCTTCGGCTTCGGCAGGGTCGCGACCGAGAGCGCGATCAAGGAGTCGAAGGCCAAGTACGCGGTCGCGGCTTGGCTCGAGGAGATCGCCCGGCACCCGCGGATTTTCAAGGGGGCTGGCGGTCCGGAGCTCGCCGCGAGCCGCTCCGACGAGCTCGCCCGCGCCTATCTCGGGGCCCGGCGCAACCACTTCCGCGCGCTCTTCCGCCAGATCGTCGGCGCCCTCGGGCTCCAGGCGATCGCCAGCGCGGCGCTCCTCGGCCTCGGCGGTTGGCTGGTGATCGATCGCCAGCTCACCCTCGGCCAGCTCGTCGCCGCGGAGCTGATCGTCTCGGTGGTCGTCGCCGCCTTCGCCAAGTTCGGCAAGCACCTGGAGACCTACTACGACCTCGTCGCCGCGATCGACAAGCTCGGGGCCCTCGCCGACCTGCCCCTCGAGCGGAGCGCCGGTGAGAGCCTGCCGCCGAGCGTCGGCCCGGCCTCGCTACGCCTCTCGAACATCGGCGTCGCCGACCGCTCTGGGCGGATGATCCTGGACAGCCTCAACCTCGAGGTCGGGGAGGGCGAGTCGCTGGCGATCATCGGCCGCTCCGCGAGCGGCAAGAGCACCTTCGCCAGGGTCCTCGACGGTCAGATCGCGCCGGCGCGGGGCGTCCTCCAGCTCGACGGCGTCGATCTTCGGGATCGCGCCCTCGACGATCTTCGCCGGGCGGTGATCGTCGTCGGCAACGTCGAGATCTTCGCCGGTAGCTTGGTCGACAATGTTTGCCTCGATCAGGTCGAGATCCCGCGGGCCGCGGTCCGCAAGGCGCTCGTCGACGTCGGCCTCGGGTCGATGCTCGACCGCCTCGGCGGCGACGTCGAGGTTCAGCTCGGCACCGACGGCAGCGGCCTCTCGGAGAGCGAGGCCCTGCGGATCGGCCTCGCCCGAGCGCTCGTCGCGAAGCCCCGCCTGCTCGTGCTCGACGGGGTCCTGGACGGTCTCGACGAGACGACCCGCGCGGAGCTCCGGCCGGTCCTCCTCCCCGAAGAGCCGTTTTGGACACTGCTGGTCTTGACTCGGGATCCGGCGGTCGCCGGCTTCTGTCGTCGAGTCGTCGCGCTTGAGGACGGCGTCCTCCGCTCCCCGCTGACGGGCGCCCAAAGCCGCCCCTACACCCGCTGAGATGACGATGCCTCCAGCCCACGATCGATCGCAGAAGCAAGTGCAGGCGGGCCTCCCGACCGGGCTCGGAGAGCTCCCGAGCCTCCGCCTCGTCCGTCACACGACGCGCGTCACCCGGACCATCGCCAAGGTGCTCTTGGCCTCCCTCTCGGTGGTCATCGCCGCGCTGATCCTGGCGCCGTGGCAGCAGAGCGTCCGCGGCCACGGCCGGGTGATCGCCTACTCACCGCTCGAGCGGCAGCAGCCGATCGAGGCGCCGATCAACGGCCGCTTGGTGTCGATGATGGTCCAGGAGGGTCAGAAGGTCGAGAAGGGCGAGATGATCGCTGAGATCCGCGACAACGCGGAGGACCTGGTCGATCGTCTCCGTGATCAGCGGCAGGCGATCGTCGATCGTCTGACCGCGGCGCAAAACCAGGTGCTCGCCTACGAGACCCGGATCACCGCGCTCCAAACCTCGCGGCTCGCGAGCATCGACGGTGCGGACTCGCGGGTGCGGATGGACCGTGAGGGGGTGCGGATAGCCCAGCAGAAGCTCGAGGCGGCCGAGGCCCACCGCGCCACCGCGCTGCTCAACGTAACCCGTCAGCGGGATCTGGCGGCGGAGGGGCTGACCTCGACCCGGAGCCTCGAGCTGGCGGAGCTCGACGTCGCCAAGGCCGAGGCTGAGGTCAAGGCGGCGAAGGCAAACCTGGGCTCCGAGCGCTCCGAGCTCTCCGCGGCCCTCGCCGATCGGCGCAAGGTCGGCGGGGATACGGACGCCGGCCTCGCCGACGCCCAGGCGAAGCTCGAGTCGGCGCTCTCGGGCCAGGCTTCTGAGCGCGAGTCGCTGAGCAAGATCGACGTCGAGCTCTCGCGGCAGTCGACCCAGCAGGTGGTCGCGCCGCGGGGGGGGACGATCCTCCGGGTGATCACCCGCGAGGGCGGCGAGCTGGTCAAGTCCGGCGAGCCCCTGGCGATCCTGGTGCCTGACACCGAGTCGCGGGCGGTCGAGATCCTCGTCGACGGCAACGACGCGGCGCTGATCGATCCCGGTCGTCATGTTCGCCTCCACTTTGAGGGGTGGCCGGCGATCCAATTCTCCGGCTGGCCCTCCGTGGCCGTCGGGACCTTCGCCGGCAAGGTCGCCTTCGTCGACTCGGCGGACGACGGCAAGGGACACTTTCGCGTGGTCGTCATCCCGGACGGCGATGAGCCCTGGCCCTCCGGGCACTATCTTCGCCAGGGCGTCCGCGCCAACGGCTGGGTCCTGCTCAACCAGGTCCGCCTCGGCTACGAGCTGTGGCGCCTCTTCAACGGCTTCCCGCCGGTCGTCGCCGTCGAGGAGCCGAGCAGCGGTGGGGTCGGCAAGAAATGAGCGGGATCGTCGGAGCTATCTTCGCCCTGAGCCTTGCCGCAGCGCCGTCGCCGATGAGCTTCGGCGCGCTGGAGGTCAGCACGGGCGCGGCCGGGGGGACGGCTCGCCGCACCCTCTCGCTCGACGAGGTGCTCGCCTCGGTGGTCGATCGCCACCCGATGATGGTCGCCGCGGCCCGGAAGGTCGACGCCGCAGAAGGGTCGGCGATGGCCGCCCGCGGCCACTTCGACCTGAAGTGGCGGACCGGCGCCTACCTTCGCCCCCTCGGCTACTACGTCAACGGCCGCCTCGACACCCAGGTCGCGCAGGCCACCCCGTTTTGGGGCACTCGCCTGATCGCCGGCTACAGCCTCGGTCGCGGGACCTTTCCCGACTACTACGGCGAGAAGGCGACGTTGAGCGCCGGAGAGGTCCGGGCGGGGCTCGTCGTCCCTCTCTGGCGTGACGGACCCATCGACAAGGGCCGGGCCGGGATCCAGCGGGCCGACATCGACCGCGACATCTCCCTCCTGGATCGGGACAAGGAGACGATCAAGCTGATCAAGGCAACGACCCAGCACTACTGGGAGTGGGTCGCCGCCGGTCTCCGTCGCAGCCTCGCCGAGGAGCAGCTCGGGCTGGCGTCGGCCCGCGACCTTCAGGTCCGGTCCCGGGCGGAGCGCGGCGAGATCCCGCCGGTCGAGGCGATCGACAACCGTCGGGCCCTGCTCAAGCGGCAGACGACCGCGGTGAAGGCGAGGCAGGAGCTCGAGCAGGCGGCGATCAGCCTCCGGCTCTTCGTCCGAGACGCCGAGGGGGTGCCGGTCGACGTCTCGGAGGCGATGCTCCCGGACTCGTTGCCGCTGGGGGATAGTTCGCTGACGGACGAGGTCGAGGCGCTGGTCCAAGCCGCGCTTGAGCGCCGGCCGGAGCTGCGGAGCATCCTCCTCAAGCGCTCGCAGGCGGAGCTCGATCGGCGCCTCGCGAAGAACCAGCGAGCGCCGGCGATCGACGTCGGGGCGATGGTGCTCCGCGATTTCGGACGGGGTCCCGAGTACCTCGCGCCGACTGAGCTTCAGGTCAGCCTGGTGGTCGAGATCCCGCTCCAGGCCCGCGAGGCCCGCGGGAAGATGCGCAAGGCAGAGGCCGAGGCCGCCGGACTGAGCGCCCGCGCCGATCTTTTGCGCGACACGATCGCCGTTGAGGTCGAGCGGGCGATGGTCGCCGTGATCGGCGCCCATGAGCGGGCTGAGGTCGCCGGCGAGGCTGTCAGCGTCGCCCGCGAGCTGGCGAGCGCAGAGCGTCGGCGCTTCGATCTCGGGGCGACGACGCTGCTCTTCGTCAACATCCGCGAGCAGCAGGTCGCGGACGCGGCCTTGGAGGAGATCGAGGCGCGCTTGGCCTACCAGAAGGCGCTGGCCGAGCTCGGGGCGACGACGGCCTCGGCCCTGGGCACCCTAGAGGCGGCCGATCCCTCGTCAGCTGAGGACTGAGCGGTGCAGATCGCCGAGACGCGCTGTGATGTCCGGGGGCCGGTCTTGCAGCCCCTCGCTGGCAAGGCCCCGCAGTCTCGCCACAGGCCGCTAGAACACCTGCAGGTCGCGGCCGAAGACGAGCTCGCCTCGGTACTTGTCGGTGATCTCAGCCCGGAGCTGGTCCTCGGTACAGCCCGAGAGGAGCACGTGGTGGAGCACGAGCTTGCCGGGGCGGGCCTCCGCCGCGAGGGCGCCAAGCTCGGGGCCGGTCGTATGAAAGGCGCGGTGGTAGGCCTGCCACTCCGGCGCCCGAAGGGCCAGGCCTGCCTCGCAGATCACCTCGTGGATCAGGACATCGGCGCCGCGGGCCGCCTCGAGCACCGCGTCGCTCGGGCGGGTGTCGCCGGCGATCACGATCACTCGATCCGGGGTCTCGAAGCGGTAGCCGTAGGCGTGCTCCCAGGAGCCGTGGTCGACGGCGAAGGCCCGCACCTTGACCCGCTCGTCGCGGTAGACCTCGCCGGGGCTGACCTCATGGGCGCGGAGCTCCCAGCCGCTCGGGTTGGCGGGTTCGAGGCCGTCGAGGCGCATGCGCACGTCCTCGGCGTAGGCGGCCTGGAGATGTTCGCCCATTGACGCGAGCCCCGGCGGGCCGATGACGTCGAGGGGGGCGCTGCGGCCGAGGACCCACGGCGTCAGCAGGAGATCGGCGAGGCCTGCCGTGTGATCGCTGTGGAGGTGGGTGACAAACGCTCGGTTCAGCGCTGGCATCGGCAGTCCCGCGGCGGCGGCTCGGCGGACGACCCCGGGGCCAAAGTCGACGAGATAGACCCCGTCGTCGACGACGATCGCGGTCGCCGGCCCTTGTCGCTCGGGCTCAGGGTTAGGGGTGCCGCTGCCCAGGAGAACGACGCGGGTCCGGCCCTGGGCCTCGGAGGTCGGGGCCGCCCGACAGGCGCTCAGGGGCAGGCCCAGGCAGGCGGCGAGGAGAGCTCGACCGAGCCTCCGTCGGGCTGCGCTTGGGCCTTGGATAGGGCGGCAGAGGTCCTGGGCGCGCTCGCCTGTCCCTGTCGCTCGCGGCAGAGCCTGCACCATGACCGTGTTCGGCGACGTGTCGACGTGCGCTGTGCACGGGCTTCGGGGGCGTCGACTGGAATCTCCAGGCACGGTGCTCGGACTGCTCGGACTGCTCGGACTGCTCGGACTGCTCGGACTGCTCGGACTGCTCGGACTATTCGGTCTGCTCGGCCTCGCCGACCTTCACCAGGTGGGCGCAGACCGAGGGCGGAAGGCCGATGTCGATCTCGATCCCGCGGACTGCGTAGCCGTTGTGGGCGAAGGTCCCGTGCATACGCGTGATCTGGACCAACCCCTCCAGCAACGCCCGTTGCGGTTTGGTCAGGGTCTCCCGCTCGATCACCTCGGCGGCGTGGCACACCCCGGGCTCCTTGGGCATCAGGACGATGCCGAGCTTGGGCGGGACATGGGGGGTCATGCGGATGTCGAAGATCGTGTAGCCGGCCTCGTCGAGGATCGGCCGGGCCTCGTCGAGGCGGATGAGGAGCTTCTCGACCGACTCGTCGAGCTTGCCCTCGGCCTTGGTGCGCAGGTTGGAGGCGGACTCCTTCGCGGAGTCCAGCTTGTCTCGGCTGGCCTCGCCTGCGGCTTCGCGCTTTCCATCGATCTTCGTCCGTAGCTTGTCTAGAACCATCTCGGATCCTCGCTTGCTTGTCCTTCAAGGGAACATCCGCGATCATCCAGGTCAAGCGGATTCGCGGTGAGGAGATCGACGCGCGCCTGTTGAGGTGCCCGCGGAGCTGGACTCTTCGCGAAGGGGGCGCGAAGGGGGCGCGAAGGGGGCGCGAAGAGGGCGAGAAGAGGGCGCGAAGACTCGGCCTCCGTGGCGCGGGTGATCGTGAGCGTCGATCCGCCTCTTTGTGAGGGGGTCTTCGGGAGCTTTGGCGGAGGTGCGGATCCCGAGGGCGCTCCGACCATCGCCGCTCGTTGCTGACATCTGCGGACAAGGGCGGGATGCTGAGGGGCGATGGTGGTGCGTGGCGAGCCCGACGCGAGCTTCGCCGACCTCTCCCTCTGGGGCGATCACGACGCCGACCGTCGCTCGGCCCCCTGGGAGCGGACCGACGTCGCCGCCGTCGGGATCGTCGGGATCATCTGGCTCTACCTAGACTACAGCCGCGACGCTCGCGGCCAGACACGGTATCTATCCTCTGAGCGCTGCCACCCCGCGCGCCGAGAGTGCGGGGCCAAAAGCGACCCTCTCCCAGCGTTCCTCGGTGGATAATGTGAGCCGCGACCGGCGTCGCGAGGTGGAGCCCCTCCTCCTCCAACGCGCCCAGAACCTGCATGTTCACGTCGGACTTGACCGTCAGCCACTTCGTGTACTCGTCGGGGAGTCCAGCCTTTCCGCCCTCTGCGAGATACGCGATAATGCCATACCACACCTCGATCTCGACGTAGCCGTCGCCGAACTTCGAGAGCCCCACCCAAGAGACGTCTCGCAAATGCTCATGACCTGCGAGGATCTGCTTGACCCGGGCGATTGCAGTCTTGACCTGGGCGAGGCTCGTGTCGTGGCGAAGTCGCAGCGGAATCTCCTCCCAGTACTCACCTCGGTCGTCGATGTTCGAGACTGCATTGTTCGAAAAGAGCTTGTTTGGGATGGTTATCTTATGGCCATACCAGTTCTTCATGGTGGTGGCGCGGAGGCCGACCGCCGTCACCCAGCCGTCAAGGTCGTTGACCTTGATCCGATCGCCGACCGTAAAGGGCTCTTGAGATAGAATGATCACTCCGCCGAAGATGTTGGCGACCGCGTCCTGTGCTGCGAGCGCCACGGCAAGGCCGCCGATGCCAAGGCCTGCGATTCCAGGGGCGATCATCGCCGTGGAGACCGACGCCGGCTTGATCGGCTACGGCGAGGCCTGCCCCGCGGGCGCGACCTATGGGGCAGCCTTCGCCGAGGGCGTGTTCGCCGGACTCGGCGTCATCGCGCCGCGATTGATCGGCGCCAACCCCCTCGAGCTCGAGGCGATCTGGCTGCGCATGAACGCGGCGCTCAAAGGTCACGCCTACGTGAAGTCCGCTCTCGACATCGCCTGCTGGGATCTGCTCGGCAAGGCCGCCGGACTCTCGCTCTCGACCCTGCTCGGCGGTCGTCTCCGCGAAGAGATCCCCCTGTTCTGGAGCGTTCCTCATAGCTCCCCGCTCAGCGTCCGCGAAGAGATCCTCCGCGCCCGTGAGCGAGGCTGCTCGATCATCCAGCTCAAGTCGGGGCGCGGGCTCGAGCTCGAGCTCGAGTGCGCACTGGCGGCGAGCGAGGCCCTCGGGCCCGGGGGTCTGCTCATGGTCGACGCGAACACCGCCTGGCGCCCCGACGAGGCCCTTCGCTTCGCGCGGGGCGTCGACCGGCTCGGCCTCGATCTGTACATCGAGCAACCCTGCGCGAGCTACGAAGCCTGCCGCTCGGTCCGGCGCAGGATCTCTCAGCCCTTCAAGCTCGACGAGTCCATCGTCTCCGTCCTGGGGCGGGCCTATCGCCGTCGCCGCGGCGGCGCATCTGTGCGCGAGCACCCCCGAGCGCCTGCTCGTCGCCAGCTACGACCTCACCATCCTCACCGGCGCAGGCCTTGGTCCGCGCCCTCGCCGATGAGGCCGTCGATATGGTCAGCATCAAACCTTCGCGCGTCGGCGGTATCTCGCCGAGCCGAAAGCTGCGCGATCTCTGTGTCGAGGCCGGAATTCCCGTCGACATCGAGGACACCGGTCTCGAGCCCCTACGCGAGAGGATCCGCGCCTACAACGAGGCCGTTCGTGCCGGCGAGGACCCTGCCTACGGCAAGCCGATCCTCGACCGCCGCTGCACCCTCGAGCCGCCCTACTATGCGATCCGAATGTGGCCCAAGGTTCACTACACTGTCGGCGGTCTGCGGATCGACGCCCAGGCTCGAGTGCTCGACGCGCACGGGGCCGCGCTCTCCGGGCTCTTCGCCGCTGGCGAGGTGACCGGAGGCGTCCACGGGGGTCTCGCGCCTGAGCTCCACAGCGGTGACGGAGTCCCAGGTGTTCGGACGCATCGCGGGGCGCTCGGCCGCGAGCTCTCCCGAGCGAGGGACCAGCGAGAGGCCTTGTTAGAGCCAGAGCCCTTGGAGGCCGCACCAGGGGCCGCTCCCGCGATGCGACCCCGCAGATCGCTTGTGCTTTGGCTGACAATGTTCGCGCTCATCACCGCCGCTGAGGTGGAGTTCTTGCTGCCCTTCGCGAGCACCCGGGTCTTTCGCCCGACCTTGCTCGATGCGCTCGCGATCAACAATTTCGAGCTCGGGGTGGCGCAGTCCGTCTACGGGGTCGTGGCGATGATCTCCTACTTCGCCGGGGGCCCGCTCGCCGATCGATTCTCGGCCCGGCGGCTGATGGCCACGGCGATGGCGCAGGTCGAGTCGTGGCTCGACGTTCATCCGCCGGAGCTTCAGGGGAGCCGCCCGTCGGCGATAGACGCTCGCAGCCCGTGGTGAAAGTCTCGTGTGTTCTCGCGCCGCAATCGTCGGCCTCTTGGCCCTGACGATGGGCCGCTCCACCGGGTCTCGTACCGTCATCCTTGGCGGGGGCGGAGAGCAGGCGAGCGCGCGCGGAGCTTGCCCCGGCCTCTCCCCATCGCCGGCGTCGGTCTGGTCGCGTCTGAGGGCTCGATAGGGCGCTTGTCCTGCGCCGGGCAGGCCGCAGAGGCCGAGCATCGAAGCCTGTCCGAACGTGCATAGTCCGGCGCCGCGCGGTCCCGGCCGCGGAGCGTCGCGCGAAACTGTACGTGACTTCGGGCCTTGTTCCTCCGGCTCATCCTGATAGGCTCCAGCGGTGTTCTCTCGGGCCGCTTGGGGCCCTCGTCGAGAGAGCGCTAGGAGCTGCATGGAAGAATCAGATCGCCTGCACAACTCGATCGACGTCAACGCTGTGCCCGACACCGGCGACCGCGCTGTGCTCCTGCGCTCGCAGGTCCGCTTTTGCCGGCATGAGCTCGGGTGCAACTCATTGCCGAAGACCGAGAATCTCGACGAGATGCGCAAGCTCCTGCCGGTGCTGGAGGGGTACGTGAAGGCGCTGGTGATCTGCGCTGCCGGTGACGGGGAGCTCTCCGATCCCGAGCGCGAGTGGATCCTCGCCCTCTGCGCCTCGGGGGGCGGCTCCTATGAGCTCGTCGAGGAGCTGCGAACGCTCGATCCTGCCGATCTGGACATCGCCGCGCTGATGAACATGACCGAGCGGCCGGGGCTCTTCACCCACGTCCTGATCTTCCACGCGATCAAGGCGTCCGACGCCGACGGGGTCTTCGACCCGCGTGAGGAGATGACGATCCGGGCGATGGCCAGCGTGCTCGGGGTCGACGGCGAGTATGTCGATAAGCTGATCGCGCTCCACCGCGAGGAGGAGGCCTTCCACAAGCGGAAGATGGCGATGCTCTTCCCGAACGGGCATCCCTATCCGTAGGGGGCTGGCGGCGGCCGTCCGCGGCCGTCCGCGTCCAAGCTCGAGTCGTCGTCACCTCGCTCGCTGATGGCTCGCGATCTACGCGAGCTTTGTCGCGTCCAGGGTCGGCCCTTGGGTCGCTCCCTTTCGCGCGTTTCCTCGCGCAGGAGAACGCCGATACACTGGCACGATGCGCCGCGCTCGATCGTTGAAAGACCGCCCTATCTTCGGCCTCTTGGCCCTCCTTGTCGCCTGTAGCGGAGGCAGCGGCGACGACGAGTCGGCGACGAGCAGCGCAGGGGAGAGCTCCGCGTCGACGGCGTCGACGGCCTCAGAGAGCGCAGGTACGGAGAGCGCGGGCGAGACCGAGGCGACGACCGGATCCGGCGAGAGCGAGGGGAGTAGCACGTCGACGACGGCGACGAGCGAGAGCTCCGAGGCGACCTCGGCGACCGACACGAGCGCTGCCAGCGATAGCACGACGGAGACGACGGAGACGACGGAGACGACGGAGACCGCCGCGACCAGCGAGGGGACGACTGAGGGAGAGAATCAGCCGCCGGTGATCGACAGCGACCCGCCCGTCGAGCTCCTCCTCCAGGAGCTGCTCGGCGGTGACTTTGAGCCGGGTCAGCTCTTCTTGGCCTCGTCGGTCACCCGCGAGATCCGGGTCTACGAGGCCGACACGCTGGACTTTGTCCAGAGCTTCACCCACCCGCTCTTCAACGAGACGACCTACAACCCGCGGGGGATGGCCTTCAACGAGCGCGGCAACCTCGTGGTCGCGACGTTCACGACCTTCGTCGAGTTCAGCGACTATGGCGTGGTCTACGACACCTATCCGAAGAAGAACGCCGAGGCGACGGAGAACGTGATCTTCGACGCTGAGGGCAACCTCTACACGACCACCGCGACCGGCGGCACGGACCGGCTCAATCAATACGCCGCGGCCGGCTACTCGTTCGTCCAGACCATCGTTGGGCCGGTCGGCGCGGGCCAGTACACGGGGATCACCTTCGACGATCAGAGCCGGCTCTTCCTCGCCAGCCAGTCGGACAACAAGATCCACGTCGCCGAGGCGGATGAGGGCTTTCAGAATTTCACCTGGACCAAGGCGCTGCCCGGGTCGGGCCCGGCGGTCCGCCTGGAGGGGTTGGTCTTCAACCGCACCGGCGAGCTCGTCGTCGCCCAGGCGGATCTGCTCCGCTACGATCTCGAGAGCGAGAAGATCGTCGGCTCTTTCGACGTCCCTCAGGACGCCTGGCCGGTCCCTGTCAGCGTCGACAACCTGGGGAATATCTACACCTCGGACTTTGAGAACGGTAGTGGGTCGCTCTCGGCGGACATCGTCCGCTTCAACTCGGAGGGCGAAGAGCCGCTGGCGGTCAACGATCCGGCGCTCTTCGGCCCCTTCGGCCTGGCGATCTCCGGGGTCGTCCTCGCCAGCGATCCGCCACTTCTCTACGCGTATCAGGTCGAGGCCTCCGACCCAGACGGTGATCCTCTGACCTACACCCTGGTCAAGGGCCCGCCGGGGATGTCGATCGGCGGTGAGACCGGGCTCATCGAATGGTGGGTCACCTCGAAGGATCTCGGCTCCTACGAGGTCATCGTCGATGTCGACGACGGTCAGGGGGGTGCAGACCAGCAGATCTTTACGTTGGTCATCAAGGCCGGCTGAGCGCTCAGGGAGCGACGAGCCTCCCCGAGGAGGCCGCGGTGAACGTCCCGCGCGAGAGCACACGGGACGCTCACCAGAGGCTCCGCCCTGGGGGGACGTTCATCCCGCCGGTCGGCGTCAGGCGGCGGTGAGCTCACTGGCAGACAGAGGCGAAGAAATCACCGGTGTCGGGGTCGAGGTAGGCCGCCGCGCAGCTCTGACCTGGGGCGCAGTCCTCCGGTCCCAGGCACTCGCCACAGACGCCCACCTTGATGATGCCCATGACCGTCGCGGTCGCACATTTGGCCGATGCACAGGCCTCGCCGCCTCCGGCCGCGAGCGAGCAGGTCTCGCCGTTGACGACCGATCCCGGGGGGGCACAATTGTTGATCCCGGAAAACTCGCTGAGGTCGACCGCCGGGGTGCAGATGGCCCCGTCCGTGCAATCATCGCTGGTCTTGCAGGCGCCGCAGGTCGAGACTTTGATGATCGGTGCGGCGTCGAGGGCCACGCCGCAGAGATTGTTGCAGGTGCTCTCGCAGACCTTGTCCGTCTCACAGCCGCCGCCCGGCTTGCCGGTATTGCAGACCGCTCCGACCCCCGCCAAGGGGTTTGGCAGGGTGCAGCCCCCGTCGGGGCAGTCCGCGTCGACCAGGCACTCGCCGCAGATCCCCCCGAGGAGCGGGACCAGGAAGCACTGTTCGCCCTCCCCGCAGTCGTCGTCGATCGAGCACATCACGCCGCCCGCCCCCTTGGGGTCGGGATCAAAGGGCGGCTCTAGACAGGCGTCGCCGCCGGTCGTCATGTCGTCGCCGGTCGTCGCTGTCGCCGACGTCGTCGATGTCGTCGATGTCGTCGATGTCGTCGATGTCGTCGATGTCGTGCCGGTCGTGCCGGTCGTCGCCGTCTCGGCGCTGGTCGTCTCATGATCGGTCGTCGCGGTGCTGGTCGCGGTCCCAGGGCCCACGCTGGTCGAGCTGTTGCCGACCGTCGTGTCGCTGTTGCTGGCGGTGGCGGTGGCGGTCTCGTCGCCGCCGACGTCATCGCCACCAAGACAGCCTGTGAGCGCGAATACCAGGGGGACGAAGATCGAAGAGCGGAGCATCTGAGGAGACTACGTCATCCCGAGATTATGCTCCATTCGAGCCCGGCGTTGTCCTCCCGGGTAGACAGATCCCGCAGGAGGGGGCGGCGATGGCGGCGGAACGATGATCAAGGCCTCAGCGCGAGGTGTTCTGGGGGCGGCCGACGCGTCGGTACGACCCGGAGCCAAGCGGACCGACGCTGGCTGCGCGAGAGAACAGGGGACTTTCATCGCAGCCATCCCTGTTGTCGTCGCTGGAGCAACGATCGACAACGGCCGGGGGTGTTGACCTTGCAGCCGCCGTCAGCGTAGGTCCGAGGTCGCCGAGGGCGGCCTGTTGAACCCCTTATTCCTCCTATTCGTCGGCGACGACGCAGAGGTTTTTATAGGTCACATGGATCATCCCCCAGTCAAGGTTCTTGTAGTTGGTCGTGCCGATGAAGAGATAGCGCCAACCGATGTTGGGGTTATTGTAGTATGCCGGGTAGTTGAGGCCTGCCTCCTGGCCGTCGAGGTAGAGCCACGCCTGACCGCGCGTCGGATCGATCGGTCGCCACTCGATCCGGACGGTGTGGGTCTCCTCGGGCGACCACTCCTTCGGTTGGCTCCAGGGCTCCCAGATCTCACCATCGCCGACTCCGGTCTGGATCTTGAAGATGTCCTGGACGTTCTCTTGCTGGTTGGTGTGGAGTCGACTCTCGATGAACGGGGATGCGTCGTAGTGGGTCCCCTTGTCTCCGCTCGGATCCTCAAAGAGTCCGACGTAGTGATCTCGAACGTGATGGACCCAGCGGTCAGTGAATGTCATATCTCTGAAGAGTCTTTCCCTGAGGGGCGGGACAGGAGTGGCAGCCCGGCAACACCCTCGCCGTTGTGCCTCAGCCCTTCGAATCGGCGGGAGGAGACGGGACGTTCACCACGGCCCCCTCGAGCTGGCAGGAGCCTGGTTTGGGGGGGG
>Ga0316189_10001396_pt1 | contig 23992 bp, 25 predicted proteins | sample LowCovwburrow_MG_FD_204930 | JGI IMG/M metagenome (GOLD analysis project Ga0316189, IMG submission 204930) | Coastal sediment microbial communities from Maine, United States - Lowes Cove worm burrow | ecosystem: Environmental > Aquatic > Marine > Coastal > Sediment | place: USA: Maine... | reverse complement strand
CTTTTGTAAAAACCGGCAATCAGATTTTCACTGGTGGTGAACCGATATGGCTTACCCTTCCTTGGGGGATGCTCATGATCGTAACCATGAGAATTATCAAACCCCAGTATTCGGTTTCCATACTTGTCGCACAGTACAACACCGTAGGAGACCTTCCCGTGCTTCACCTCTGCGCGAAACGTACAGGCAAACCCGCTCCCTTCCGGGCCTGCATGGTGAGAAAAACCATTCAGATCCAGAAGGTATCTATAGGCATCACCTGCCATAATATGTAATTATCGACATGTTTATAGAAAAATCAAGCTGCAAATCCGAAATTCGTGCCGTCTGTTGTAGATATTCGGTCATCCCCACTCCCGTATGAGAAGGGTATAGACCAACGTTCGATTAGCTGCCTTTAAACTCTTCATGGAAAGGCACAAAAACCGGTCTGATAGCCGCTGAATATTCATCTTTTATTGAGTAAATCCATCCCCCTGGAACTCTTGTGATTTTACTTCTCTGCCCAAGTTCCGGCAATACAAGCTCGTCATGAAGTTCCATATCATAAATGTTTTCACTCATTAGCTATTCATCTCCGTTTGTCTCTGTCTCTATCAACTTCAGCTTTCCATCATCATAAAGAAAATCACGGAGATCGGCGCCAGCGCCTCGGCACACACTTTGGAGCTGCAGAGCTTTCGCTTCATCCACCCCTTCGCATCACTATAGACCTATGTTGAGAGAAGTACCAAATCAGGGCTCAGCAGATATCGAGGCCAGCCTCTCTGTGACTACGCCGGAAATGCATATAGATAATCAGGCTGCCAGCCTGTCGGCGTGAAGTGCTTCCAGTGCCAGTTTGGGTTTAACGCTTACGATACGGAGTAGTGCGCGGGCAGGACCGGTCGGTTTCCTGCGCCCCTGCTCCCAGTTTTTCAGTGTTGCCGGACTAACCTCTAACAACGCGGCGAACTGCGACTGTGACAATCCTGTTTTGGCCCGAACAGCCTGCACATCAACATCCGCGAACTCAAAGCTTCGTGATGCACGCTTTTTTCCGCGTTTGATTGCGCCTGCTTCCCGGATGCTGGCGGTCAATTCATCAAAAAGTTTCTCATCCATCTCCGAACTCCTCTTCAACCAGTGCTTTCAAAACCCTGACCTGATCACGGGTCAGATTTTCCTGCTCATTCTTGGCATACGCCAGAAGCATGAATATCTGACTATCTGACACAGCCCAATAGTAGATCAGCCGTGCGCCGCCTCGCTTACCGTGTCCTTTAGCGGCAATACGCACCTTGCGAATCCCACCGCTTCCGGGAATGCAGGCCCCCATATCGGGACGATCAGCCAAATCGGCCTGAAAATCCGCATACACATCGTCATCCAGCAGAGCCGTGATCTGACGCGTGAACATGGTCGTTTCAAATATTACCACGGATGAATGTACGCCATTGGCGTATAGTTGTAAATAGTATCATTGAAAAACTCCCTCGTTCCCCCGAACACTAAAACAGTTTTAGGCGCATTTACGCCGCAAGGCAAACTCAACTCAGGCTGGCATGGCTCCGCCGGAAATGCATATAGATGATCAGGCTGAGAATGGCGGCAAAGAAACACCAGACCGAGAAGAACGCCTTTGTGTAAAACCAGTAGGAGACAAAAAAGAAGATCAGCACCATCAGGCCAAAGAGCCAGACCTTCGAGTGGGAGGAGAAGAAGCAGACCACGCAGGTGGCAGCAATATAGGCCACTATCATCGGCCAATCATAGAAAAATGGCGTCACATAGATGATATGCTGATCCACAACCGCTACAAGCGGCTGTGTAGCAACCAGCTGCAGCAGCAGCATGGCAACCACCATGCCGGTAATACGGAAGCCCCACATCACACGCTTTCGCCACGGCCTGATTGTTCGCACCGGCTCCATCAGCGCAACGGCATACGGCACAAAGATCGGCCAGATCAGGTGCGAAAACATGGTGAATGTATAGGTCGTGTAGGTTTTCAGCAGCGGCATTTCGTTCTGGATTGAGAACCAGAGAAACCCCTCAACAAGCTGCTGGATACCAAATAGCAGCGGGATCGATGCAAAAGGAAGTTCGCTTCTATCTGCCGCCCTTCTCAAGGTAGCCACGCCAACTGCGGCGAGTGATCCGCCGACTACAAAACTGGCTGTTGCTGAAAAACACATAGTTCCTGCTACAGCTTAACCCGGAGGGCGGCAAGCAGTTCGGGCGTTTGAGCCCCCTACTCTTTCACCTCGGGAGCGGGGATCTCTACAAAGGACTCCAGTGGTTTATAGCAGATCGGGCAGACCGCATCAGGCAGCTCAGTGAGGGTTGTGCCACAGTTGTGATTGACAAAATACCTGCTCGGGTTGGAGCTGAAATGTTTAAGCAGCATGCTGTAGAAGATTCCGGTACCGCTCTGGATATCCTTGATCAGATCACGATGCTGTTGCTCTGCCTTCCATGCATAGGTGATGTACTCCAGAGCCTCATCGTGTTTCTCGGGTTTAATGCGCTTGATGTATCGGGGGTACTGCCTGTCGATCTCGGAGAGCTCGATCTTGGTGGCATATTTGAGGTTCTCTCTTGTTGTAGACAGCTCTATAGGAACCGGCTCGGCCTCCGGCACTTCCACATCGAGTCTCTTCAAAATCCGCCTGAAATTATCGGCATGCACCTGTTCAGAATCGGCAATGGCCTTGAACAGATGTGCGATATTGGCATGGCCCTCTTTCAGCGCCACATCGGCAAAAGCCAGATAGTGATCACGTGCATGGATCTCACTCTCATACAGCACCTCGAGCACCGCAACCGTCTCGGTGTAGGGTTTGTCGGCAGCCTCTTCCGCCTGAAGAGTGTTGCCGCTGACAAAAAACAGGGCTGCAATAAAGAGCGCCCGTAGGGTGGCGCGATAGACACCATGCATACAAAATCTTCTGTAGATAACCTGATCCGTGCCCATAAGCACTCCTGCTATCTTTAATATAGCAGAGTTGAACCTCTGCCTCTATTTGCCAAACAGTCCTTTAACAGCACCACCCACTTTGCCGCCGACATCACCGGCAGCACCACCCAGACTCCCGCCGGCTTCACCGACCTTATCCAGGCCGCCTTTAAACAGGTCGGCAGACTTGCCGAGGTATTTGCCTACGCCGAGCTTGGAGACCACGCTGGTGACATTGCCGAGCATCTTCGACGATAGGGTTTGAGCAACCTCAGCTGCACTTGCCCCGCCACTCTTCTTGCCAATGTCATTAAGTTGAATGCGAGGCAGCTTGACGGTCTGCTCCATATCACCAAGGGCCGCGATACGCACCTTGGCTGTTGTGCCTTCAACCACCAGCTTGCGAATGATCAGTTTCAGCTCTTCACCACCATCTGATGAGGCCGCCTCACCACCGCCTGATCCGGCACCGAGATTTTTCTTCAGCACATCCGCATTGGAGAGGCCGTTTTTATTGATCTCATAAACCACGGCGGGTGCCCTGATAATGATCTCATCAATAATGATCGGGTTCTGATTAATCGTGGAGGTATCAATTTTGGTACTGATCATGCCCAGTTCAAAGATGTTCGGATCACTGAATCCGTCAGGGTTGCCTACCTTCAGGCCACTGATGGTGGCTTTGCCATCACTGAGTTCCAATTTCACATCAGCAACGCTGACCGTGGTTTTGGTTGCTTCCGATCCAAACGTCTCAATCGCATTTTTCACAATCGAATCAAGGTTGGAGAAGACTAACACCACTCCGACCACCAGTAGCACCGCCAGTGCTCCAACTCCAATCAGCGCCTTTTTCATGGCAGACCTCCAATAAATAATAGTTACATCAGTATAGCAGAGAACCTCGAGGTGTCATTTCACCGTGGCTCAAAACCGATCATGCCAGCTGTCATGTCAGCCTGCAAAACAGAGCTGTTCGGCACCTTTGAGCAACGTCTGGAAATCGGTGCCGCCAACCCGGACAAGATCGACATGGTCGCCACCTTCAAAATAGATATCGGGCTCTTCACAGAGATGGATATCAAGCACCACCTCCAGCTTGAACGGCTCCCCGATCGGAGGAATCGCGCCGGGTTCACAGTCCGGGAAGAGCTGGGCAATCTCCTCTTCATCCACCAGATCAAGATTCCGGTTCAGCATCTCATTGAGCTCATCAATATCGATATGCAGCGGCGAGGGAAGCACGGCCAGCAGGTAGCCCTGCCCGTCATAAAGCAGCACACCTTTAGCAAGCCGCTGACCGGAAACATGTGCCACCTCTGCGGTTTTCTGACTTGATGTGGAGAATGGATGCTCAACTGTTTCATAAGCAATGCCTGAATGGTCGAGATAATGTTTAAGTGTATTGGAAATCGCCATGATGACCTCCCTGTTTCTAACCTGTATTGATTATAGCAGAAACAGACGGGCTTCGGCCCGGCATCCGGTTAAACGGTGAAGATCAGTCGAGTCTGGCTTTTCTGATCATCGTATTAAGAAACCTGTCATCGTCCCGGGGAGCTTCCTGTTTAACCTGTTGGCTTTTCCCATCCTTCACTTCATAGACAACAATCTGGAATGGCTCTCCGCAGGCTTTGCAACGCACACTCTTTTTGCGCAGTGCAGCCTCCTCAAACTTAGAGTTTGATGGATAACGTTTTTGACAATGACTGCACTCGATATATCTCACTGACCTTACCTCTGCGTTGCGAATCTTCGCTTGGCATGCCACCAAGCGCAAGAGAGAGAATGATTAACCGCTACGCAGGCAATTATGCATAGTATAATATTCTCATCCAATAATTTTTCAACCGGATCGTTTTGCTGTTTGATTTTTTGGTGCTGTTGCATATATCTTCTGTTGCAGGGAAGAGGAGCCAATCTTGAAAAATTACCGTTACCTGATCGTCACCGCAGCTCTACTCTCTCTGTTTTCAACAGAAGTCCTCGCTTTTGAGCTGGGCAAAATCAGTGTTGCCAGCCATCTAAGTGAACCCTTCCGTGCTGAGCTTCCGCTCACACTCGATGAAGGCGAAACACTCACCCAACTCTCTGTTGAACTGGCTGCACCGGCTGAGTACAGAGACCTTGGCATCTACCGTGATCCGGCAATCGGCCTGATTCGCACCGATCTGAGCAGGGTGGATCGAGGCGGTCTGATTGAACTATCTTCGCGTTACCCTGTTGATGCCCCGGTTTTGGTTATTCTGCTGAAGATTCGTTATGGCCACGCAACCCATTTCCGAAAGTTTTCTCTGTTTCTAGACATCTCCCGCACAGCTGGGCCTGCAAAGGCAGCTACAGTTCAAGAACCGGAAGAGACCCCTCTTACCATGGGTGAAGATTCAGAGGTTGCCACAGAGATAGAGGTTGAAACGCGCGCGCCATTTAAACCGTTTGACGGTTGGGCCCGCACATCGCGTTACGGCCCGGTGATTTATGGCGACTCGATTTTCACCATCGCTGATCGTCTGCGCATCGATAAGCGTTATACAATAAGGCAGATAATGGTGGCTCTGTTTGAAAAAAACCGGGCCAGGTTTGCAGAGGATAATCTCAACTTTCCGCTTCAGGGAGCCTATCTGGCAACCCCTGCGGCGGCAGAAGTTGAAAAGAGAAGCTATGAACAGGCGCTCTCATTCATTGAAGAGCATTACCTGCACTGGAGAGAGCTGGTGAAGCAGGCGCGTTACGCTGCCATCGCTGAAGCCCAGCGAACCCGGTACAGCAAACGCAAAAGAGATGTTGAGGATGTTCAAGCTGCCAGGGACTCTCCGGCCTGGATCGAAAGCGGAGATTTGAAATAGGGGCTCTGACCCTATCGACCTGTTAAACAGGCAGAGTGACCCCATATTCCTTCTGCCCCTTTTCTCAGGCGCTGTTATTGTTTTGACAGATGGTAACGACCCCTGCCACCATGTTTAGCTTGATACATGGCACTGTCGGCTTTGCTGACGATAGTTTCTATGTCGTCACAATCGGGAGATGACAGAGAAATTCCGACACTTGCGCTCAAGCTATATTGAGACCCTTTCAGAGAGAGCGGGGTGCCGATAGCGGCAATCACTTTTTCAGCCATCATGCAGGCCCTCTTTTCAGCGCCAACATCAACAAGAATAATGGCAAATTCATCACCACCAATACGAGCTACGGTATCTGTCGCACGTACGCACTTCACGAGTCGCTCGCTTATCTCGACAAGCGCCCGGTCACCCCACTTATGGCCCAGCTCATCATTGATTGGTTTGAAGTGGTCAAGGTCAAGCATCAGTACAGCCATCGCCTTCCGATGGCGACGCGCATGTGCCAGGCCCTGCTGCATGCGATCATAAAACAGCGCACGGTTGGGCAGTCCGGTAAGATGGTCATGGTAGGCCATTTTCCTGATTGTCTCTTCTGCCACCACGCGCTTGGTAATGTCATGACTAATTACTACCGCGTGCGTTATCTCATTGCTGGCATTGTAGTAGGGATAGTTCGCCGCACTGAAATGAGCCTCTCCCTGCTTCCTGATATGAAGGGAGAACTCCACATGAACCACATTTCCGGCGAAGCACTGGTCAAAACAGGGCTTAATGACCGACTCAAAGGTCTCCTTGCCCCATATATCGGCCACACTATGGCCGATGGCCTCTTCCCGTGTTTTGTGCAGCACCGACAAAAAAGCATCGTTGACTGCCTGGTAGACATAATTTGTGTCGATGAGGTTCATGAAGCCTCTGGAGGTGTTAACGATAAACTCATACCGCTTCCACATCTCTCTGATCGCTTCGGTTTCGGTGACATGGCGTTTCGTAATATCCGGCGGAATGCCAGGTGTGCTACTGACGATTCTTAAGTTGATCGGAGCACTACCGGGAGCTGTCTGCTCCCCAGCTGCTTTTTTCCGTGTGGTTTTCATAGCTGCTATAACGAGTCCTATCAATTTTTCGGTTAAATTTCAAGTGATTACCATTTAAAATCTTCCTCCATCAACAGCACAAGCAGACAGGTCACTTCGGGGTCGATACCTGTCTGGAAGAGTAGTACGGAAGATTGCCCGTGATTTCGGACTTGTTGGATAAACTGGCTTTGATCATTCATCTCCCCTTTTCTTGGGTATAGACCAAAACCCATAAATAAAAAGCGCCCCTGAATAGAGGCGCTTCTATTTTACAGGCAAATCAGATCAGTCGTCGTCGTGATCATCCTTGTCGTGTTTCCTGTCATCATCATCGTCGTCATCATGATCTTTATCATGCTTTTTCTTGTCATGTTTCTTTTTATCTTTTTTCTTCCTGTCGCGGTCGTCATCATCGTCATCAGACTGCTTGGAGCGGATATAAGCCACCAGCTCATCAATCTCATCTGCCGAGAACTTCGACCCGTAGGCCTTCATCATTTTCTTCTTACCACCATCGGTAATCACACTGCGCAGCTGATCGGCATCCTGACTCATCATCATGATGGACGGGCCGGACTTCTTCTTATCCACTGCATGACACATCTTACACTTCTTTTTAAACAGCTTGGCTCCACCCGAATCAGCCGATACAACCGGCACGGCCATAAAACTCATGACCACCATCAGGATCAATGTTTTGATTGTTAAATTCATTCTATTACTCCCTTGGATAAAACTGATCTGATTATAGCGTAATCATGGCAACCTGTTCAAGGCCGTTACGGGCGGGCTATAACGGTAGTCAGTTGCGCGAACTATCGGCTACGAGCGGGTGTCTACCAGCCAGTAAAATCCGTAGGCAGGGATGGCCAGCTGATCGTTGAACACCGGCGGGCTCTCTCCGGTGCAGAGATCTCTCATGCCATCGAGTTGAAAGAAACCCATCTGGCGCAGCATCTTCAAATCAAGATGTTGAGGGGATGCATCAAAATTACCAATCACAAGCACCGATGGGGATGCGTGCTGATGATCAAAATGGGAAAAGGCCAGTAGATGCGGATTGTGAACATCCAGCAGCTCGCGGTTGTTAAAATCGGCAAAGGCGGGAATCTCCTTACGCACGGCAATCATCTTCTTCAGACCCATGAATATCCGATGCTCAGTTGTGCCCGGCTGTTTTCTCAGTTCAGCTTTCTGCCAATCAATCGTCGGCCTGTGAATCCAGCGACTATCGCGGTTTTTATCTTCATCCTGCTCATAGTTGTAGTCGTTGAGTGTGCCGATCTCATCACCGTAATAGAGCAGCGGTATACCGCCAAACGAGAGAATCATGCCATGCAGCAGATGGATAATGTTGATGGCGGCATCAATGGCCGCCTCATCACCGGACTCAAGTGCGCTCTCCAGCCCGACCAGTGATGCCAGCGAACCTGAGATGCGTGCATCGCCGGTCTTCTCATTCTTGGCAAACGGCCGCCCTCTGGCCGCTGAATCGGCAAAGTTGCCGGTAAAGTAGTTGATAAGAAAACGGCGGTGCTCGATCGGATCGTAACCGGAGAGGCGGATATCCGTGTCATCAAATCCGAGGCCAATATCATCATGACAACGGATATAGTTCAGCCACGTTGCGCGCTCAAGCTTATCGGGCAGGCTTCTGATGCCTCTGTTGAGCAGTTCGGTTTTTTTTGTGGCCACCGCATCCCAGAGCAGTGCCATGAAGGTGGCGTTATATGCAATTTCACACTCTTTGGCATTGATCGCATCCTCACCAAAATATTTTGTCACCTCCACCGGTGCCACAATCGCTTCGGCAATAAACAGTACGCCCGGGGCAGTCACCTGGCAGCAGTCTTTGAAAAGCTGCAGAATCAGATGCGCCTCCCGCTCATTCTGGCAGTTGCTGCCAATCTTTTTCCACAGGAAAGCCACGGCATCAAGCCGGACAATATCGGCACCATGGTTGGCCCAGTGAAAAATAATCTCGAGCATCTCGATAAACACGGCAGGGTTACCGTAGTTCAGATCCCACTGGAAACTGTTAAACGATGTCATCACCCATTTGCCCATCTTCTCATCCCAGGTGAAGTTTCCGGGTGAGGTTTCCGGGAAAATTTCAACCATCGTCTCTTCGAACATGTCCGGCATCTCTCTGTCGTCAAAGACATAGAAATAATCCTGATAGGCCTTCTCACCGTTTTGAGCCCGCTGCGCCCACTCGTGTTCATCAGATGTATGATTAAGAACCACATCAAGTGTCAGCAGCATTTCACGCTTTCGCATCGATGCTGCCAGTTCCTCGATATCTTTCAGGGTGCCGATCCGCTCATCAACTCGACGGAAATCGCGAACGGCATAACCGCCATCACTCCTGCCCGGCGGGCAATCAAGCACAGGCATCACATGCAGCATATTAATGCCCAGCTCCTGCAGATAAGGGAGTTTGGCGTTAAGACCCTGCAGATTGCCTGCAAATCCGTCACTGTAAAGCGCCATGCCTACCCACTGCTGGCTCAAAAACCAGTTATGATCATCTTCCCTGTCCAGATCCGGTTTTCTCAGACTTTCCGGCCTGGCGATGTACTGCATGGCCATGGTCTCCACCAGCTTATGCATCTGCTCATTGAAATCATCACGATTCCCATAGAGCAGCTGAAACAGGGAGTGGATAGCGTAGAAGTTTGCGCCGAGCCGGGTGTAAAAGTAGCGCATCCGGTCCTGATTCAGGATCTCCGGTTTCAGTGTGAGCAGAATTTCATTCAGCAGAGAGTGTGAGACCTGTTCATACATATGTGTCTGCTCCCTATATACCCCAGCTGTCGCTGAAACGGTGGTAAAAATCTCTATCCTGAGATGTGGCACCTCTAATGCCGACAACGGCGCTGGCAAACTGCTGCGCCCTCTGCATGGAAAGATCCAGAGGCCAGTTTAACAGGCGGCCTGCCACCAGCACACTGCAAAATGCATCACCTGCGCCAACCGTGTCAACTGCAGATGAGAGCAGTTCAGGCACAACCGAAACCCGGCTCTGGTCTGCAGACGATATAATGTCTGCTCCCGCCTCACCGCCAGTCAGTACAATCTGCTCCGATACCAGCTCGGCAAGACGTCCAACTCTCTCACCACTGCCGGCGGTATCGGGATAGATTTCAACCAGCTCATGTTCATTGAGCTTCAGCCAGTCGGCTCCATTGATCATCTCCAGCAGCGAGACCCTGTTCCACCACGGTGGACGCAGATTCACATCGACAAAGAGGGAGGTTGCAGAGTTTCTAATACTGGCCAGAGCGGCCTCTGAACCGTGGTGACGCAGTGCCAGAGATCCGTGATAGAGCAGCCATTGTCCATCCAACTGCGGTATTAAGGCTGCATCAATAAAATCATATGCCACTTCATCAACAATCTCGTAACTGGGTTCACCCTCTTCAAACGTGACCTGCACCGTTCCTGTCGGGTGAAGTCTGTCGATCTGCATGCCCGAGCAGTCCATGTCCCACCTGCGCATCGCCTGCTGCACCCTGTCACCCAGCTCATCGCTGCCAATACGCGAAATCATCAGCGGATTCAGGCCAAATGCATGCAGATGCCAGGCAACATTGAACGGAGCCCCTCCCAGCACAGCCGTGCCATCAGGGAAATGATCAAACAGAACCTCCCCAAAAATCAGTGGCCGCATCTTCTGCTCCATCTCCTCTCCCATCACTGCTGCAGACTTTCGATCAGCGGAACAAATTCTGGCCGGTAGTGGACAATGCCTTCAAGAATGCCGGAACTGTAATTTCCATTCATATTCAGAAATCCGCCGGAAGCAAGATAGATGTTCTGCCCGGCAGCCGATGCGGCACTGCGCACCTGACTCTCAGCATTGCCGACCAGCACTGACTGAACAGGGCTGAGCAGCACATCCAGATCGTTACCGCTATCGCCTGCAAATATGGTCTCTCTGCCGTCATAACCACGCTGCAGCATCAGAAACTCAATGGCGTGCAGCTTATTGGCTTTAGCCGGAAGAATATCGAGAAGACCAATTCCCTCTGCTTCATCAATGCTCCAGATCAGATTTGCCCTTATCTTCCCGGCCTGCAGACGCTGCTTGATCTCAGCCACGGCCGGCTGATGATCCTGATTCAGCGGCAGATAATAACTGAGCTTATGCAGGTTCTGTTTCTCCAACTCCTGCAGCTGCAGGGAATCGATATCGGATAGCAGGCTGTGCAGGACCTCTGTGGAGTGCCCCTGCCAGTCCCCGCCAATCTCATCATCCCAGCTCTGCCACCGTTTCCACGCTCCATCTTCGAGCTGATAAATCGTCGATCCCACATCAGCAATAGCAAAATCCGGAAGTGGTAACTGATACTCGTCGATGGCCTGCTCAATAAGCGCGCGATGCCGCCCCGATACATAAGCCAGCTGCACATCGGGCGTGCCGACCAGTCGTGAAAAAAGTTCTCTGGCTCCAGCCGACTCCGGCTGGCTGCCATTGGGAATCACTGTTCTGTCCAGATCGGTGCAGAGCAGAAGTCTGTTCATGCTTTCGACTCACTGTTGCTACCAAAAAAGTTATAATGATCAATGGCCTCAACAATACCGGCTGCATAGCTCTTCCCGGCAAAATATATCTGTTCGACATCAGCCAATTCCGAAAGCTCCTCATCATGCCGATTGGCAACAACAACCGCCCGGGTATTGCCGCGCATCATATCTTCATCCGCTCCTGAACCCCCGGCAACAAGAAGGTTCTCCAGAGGGATATCCAGCTGCTCGGCAGCCCAGCGCAGGGCAAGCCCTTTAGAAGCCCTGTATGGGAGAATATCCAAAAACTGGCCATGAGAGAAAATCACATTCACGGTCTGCTCATGCTGCAACAGCATCCTGTTGATCTCGTTAATATCGGGAGCTAAAGCGGGGTCAATGTAGTAGCTGATTTTATAGCTCGTCTGGCAATTTTTCGGCTGCATGGTCAGGCCGGGCATATCCTCAAGAATGTAGAGAATGTCCTTGCGATTCCATCGATGATTAATATGCCGACGCCATACAGAGTCTCTGGTCAGGTTCGGTGCATAATGAATATCTGTGCCCAGACTTGTAATCAGCACATCTGGCTGCGGGATTTTCTGTTTACGAAGCAGTGTTAAAGCACTCTCCAGGCTGCGGCCTGTTGCAACGCCAAAACTGGCCTGCTTGCGATGGCTCTGCACGATAGTGATAAATTCGCCAAGCGAATCGGGATCACCAAGCAGATTTTGGTCCAGGTCGGTAATGATCGCCATATCCCGGTAGAGCACCGGTCTGCGACTGAGCTCCATTCGTGTTGTCGGTTCAGTCTGCTCAACCAGAGGCTGTATGACATCAAGATATCTCTCCACATGCGCCTGCCATGAATAGTGTTTTCGCACACCATCAATGCCGTTTTGGGCAAACTTGCTCCAGCGGGCACCATCTTCCAGCAACTCAATCAACGATGAGGCAATCGCTTCGCTGTCCAGCGGGTCAACAAGCAGGCCGTTGCCGCAGTTTCCGATGATATCGATCGGGCCACCATCTTCAGTAGCGACGATAGGCACCCCGCATGCTGCAGCCTCAATCAGGGTCAGTCCGAACGGTTCGGTAAGCGCAGGGTTAACAAACACCCCCTTCGACAGAGCCGCCAGCCTGAACAGCTCGGGAACTTCTTCTGCCTTGTGGTGCTTGGGAAATGCCACCTTTCCATAAAGGTCATACTGATCGATCTCCAACAGTATGTTACTGAGCACCTCCTGGGCCCCCTCCTCCATATCAAGGATATCGTCGCGATTACCTGCCACGACAACCAGATTGGCCAGCTTCTGAAGTTTTGGGGATTCGCCATAGGCTTTAACCAGTGTGCTGATGTTTTTCCTCGGGTCGGGTCGGGAGAGAGCAAGAATGATCGGCTTCTCCGGATCGCTCAGAAACCGCTCCAGCTGTTTGCTGATATCTGTATGCCGTTCATCTCCGGTAACGGGATAAAATTTATCCAGATCAGTTCCCGGAGGCACAACACGCATCTGATCAGGCTGATAATAATCATACAGTGCATACTGCTCTTCAATCTCCTGATTGGTACTGACAACAACTCTGGAGGCAGCACCCAGCGTCCTCTCTTCTGCTTCGATGCGTCGGCTCATATTATAGGTTGTCTCAATCTCCTGCCGCTTTGCACCGCTTGCCAACAGTTGCTTACGTTTGCTTCGGCCAAGTGAGTGGCCTGTATGCACAAGAGGAGTCCCCAGCTGGCTTGATAGCTGAGTGGCAATGTGCCCGGCATCGGCATAATGGCTATGAATAATATGCGGCAAACATGGCTGCTCATGCAGGTATGCCAGTGTATTATCCGAAAAGGTTTCAAGGCTATCCCACAACTGCTCCTTGGGAAGATAGCCCGGCTCACCGCACTCAATACGGACAATGCGTGCCTTCTTCGAAAGCATCTCGATGGGCTTGGCGTAATCACTGCTAAGCTGCGGATCGCACACCATTCGGGTCAGCAGATCAACCCGGCCTACTTCAGGCCGCTCACCGAGAGCTGTGGCAAGCTCCACCACATACTTGGTCTGCCCTCCCGTATCTGCATCACGACCGAGCTCAAGACTCTCTTTGCGAATCAGCCCGTGCGGACTGATCAATACAATGTAGAGGTTTGTGAGTGAACTGTTCATCATTTTCCTCCCGTAAGAAAATCATTCCGTGCTTCTGGAAAGTATAGCAGTAAAGCCCTGAACTCTCACCCGACCCTCAACCTCGCCTTCTCAAAAGCTCTCTTCATCGATCCGCTTCCGGGCAGAAGCCGCTACCCCTGAATCAAACCTGCTATAATAGATTGAATGAAACTGCCTGCCGAACTCAGTGTCCGCGCCATTACCAATGGTGTTTTCATCACAAAGGACATGACCCATACGCGTCTTGTCCGTCATATTCAGCGCAGTGAAGGAGATACGCCCTGCTTTCGAACCGATATTCGGGACACCTGCAAGGAGAGTAGCAAGAGCTGTGAATGGGCGGATGAGTGCAAAGATGCGCTTGTTGCTCACTGGAAGCGATGAGAGGCTGTGAGTCAGCAGATCTCTGTGGCTGACAAGGCTGATACAATCAAACATCAATGCAGCGTCACTGGAGGCCGCCATGAAGCCAAACAACTATCGTGAACAGGCCCTGAAACTGTTTCCGTGGGTGTGCGGCCGTTGCGGACGTGATTTCGAAGGCAAGCAGCTGCGTGAACTGACGGTGCACCACAAGGATCACAACCACGACAACAATCCGTCCGACGGCAGCAACTGGGAGCTGCTCTGCATCTACTGCCATGATGAGGAGCACTCCAGATTTGAAACCATGCACACAAGACCGGATCGTGAAGAACACCAGGGCACCTACAACCCGTTTGCAGGCCTCGACAGACTGTTGAAACCTGACGATGACAGCAAAACCTGAAAGTGTGTGATCGGAGCCACATACCCGAGATAAAACATGTTCATTATTTCGTTGTATCGAAGGCGTAATAGACGTACACTCTTTCGACCAACTTAATTAGATAAAAGGCCTGCCAACCTTCCCCTCCCCCTCCCCGGCAGGCCTTTTTCTTTTTCTCAAAGCCAATCGATACCAGCCAGTAACTGACCGTCAGCCTCTATTCAGAACCGCTCACCATAACCCGGGAATCAGTCGATATCGAACACGCCCGCAGTAGGCCGTGTAGCCGTCCAGACCCGAATGCAGCGTCTTCTCCTCGGCGAAGATGCGCAGCAGAAACATCACCGAGATCACTGCAGAGAGAAGTAGCGTCCAGAGCGAGCCCAGCCAGAGAGGAAGTGAAAAGAGAAAAACAATGACACCCGAATACATCGGGTGGCGCACATAAGCGTATGGGCCTGTGTCGATCACCCTGTGCCCCCGCTCGCTCTGCACCTCAATGATCGGCGAGGCAAAACTGTTCTCCTGCATCACCCTGAAAACAAGCCAGAGCGACCAGGTGAGTGGAGCCACTGCCGATATCTGTACCGGCAGTGGTACGTTCGACCAGCCGTAGCGCACCGCATCCAGGCCTGGGAGAATCAGGCAGAACAGAAACAGGAGAATAAGCAGCCAGAAATAACGGCCGTCCCAACTTCCGGCTGCGGGGGTGACCAGTTCTGTACGCTTTTTCAAAAGTTCAGGGTCATTCAGCTTCATCCACGCCGTGATGTAAAAGGCATAAGTCAGATGAAAAATAATATAGAGCCAAGCCTCCGGCCAGAGCAGGGTGCCGGCCGAACCAAACAGGGCTGCCCCCATAATGGTAAAGGATAATCCAAATCTGACTGCAATACGGGCATTGGATATTTTCGGCTCCATGGAACCAGTATAGATGATTATTTCACTGTGAAGGCAGCAGCTGGAATAGTGTTCTGTTCAGGATGGTTGAAGCCTGACCCGATTTCTTCATAGTTGCCCCCCTATCAAGCAACAGAAGGTCATCACTTTATGGAACGCACTCCTGCAACATCAACTCAGGCAAAACTGGCCAGCGGCCTGGTCTCCGGCCTGCAACAACGATTTGTAACCGGGTTGGAGAAGCTGGCTCGGATTCATGGCACATCGCAAAACTTTGCTCCGGTCGAGTGGTTTCGTGACCGGGGCAGCCATGGCGGTGGTATCCGTTTTGCTACAGCCGATGGCGAACTTTATAGCCGCGGTTCGGTGAATGTTTCGCAGGTGCATTATGATGACATGCCTGAGAAGAGACTCGGCTCAGCCACGGCTATCTCAACAATTATTCATCCCGTACATGCACTGGCTCCTTCGGTGCATATCCATATCAGCTGGACCGAGATGAAATCGGGTCAGGGCTACTGGCGCATGATGGCTGATCTGAACCCCTCCAACGAAATTAATGCCGATCGTGATCGGTTTCTGGAGGCTCTGAAGGCTGCGGCGCCAAAACAGTTCGACGGGGCCAGCGCACAGGGCGATCGCTATTTTCACATTCCGGCACTGAATCGGCATCGCGGCGTAGCTCACTTCTATCTGGAGAATTTCTGCACCGATGATCATCAGGCCGACTACCAGCTGGCCAGGTCAGTCGGTGAAGCGGCAATCGACAGCTATCTCGGAATCCTGACCGAAGCGCTCAGCAACCCGCCGGAAGCGACCGATCAGCAGCGAGCCAGACAGCTTGCTTATCACACACTCTACTTCTTCCAGGTGCTGACTCTCGATCGGGGAACTACGACAGGCTTGCTGATTCATGATCAGAATGATGTTGGCATCATGGGTTCACTGCCTGCCTATGTGGACCGTGATCTGTTGGGCTCATGGATTGAGCGTTTGCAACCGGTGCAGGGCGGACTTCTTAAAGAGTTGATTGCAGCACTACCGGAGGAGAATCCGGCGCTGGTGGATGAGGCGGTAAAACAGCAACTTGCAGCCGTGGTTCGAAATCACTACACGGCACATCCGGAAGCGATTGCCATGCAGGCATCCGGTGATGTGATCCCGCCGACGGTAGCCAATCACAAAGAGTGATCGACAACAGGTTCGTTAAAGGCCTGCCATTGCACCCCCCCTCTCCTCCGGCAGACCTTTTTTTATTCCCAACTTTAAAGTCCGGTATACATAGATATGAATATGGTCTATTTTGATAGTTATTGGGAAACAGTCATTGGGAGAGGATATGAAAATAATTCATCTGAGCGATCTGCATCTGGGTCGGTATTGGTTCAACAAGACCGAGGAGCGTTTTAACAGGATCATCGAACATCTGAAAAGCGATGCGTTTGACGGAAGCGAGTTCCTCATCATCACCGGCGATCTGATCGAGAGTGCGGGAAGAGAAGGATCGATGCAGCGTGCCAGGGAGATAATCAAACCGCTGGAGGAGAAATTCAAAAATCTCCTCATCTGTCCGGGCAATCATGATTACGGAAACTTCTGGGGCGGCAGTCCGGAATATATGAAACCCTTTTTCAAAATATTTGCCGATTCCATGACCAGCAACACCGCGGTTCCCGATCATGCAGATGCCGGAGAGAGGCCTTACAACTCACCCTTCCCGGTGCTAAATACATTCGGCGATCATCTCCTCATCGGCCTGGATACCACCGAGGGAGAGTTTAAGGATGAGATCAACAGAAAATGGTGCAAATGGGACTGGGGCGCAGAGGGTGAACTGGGGTGCAGGCAGCTTGCAGCACTGAATGCGATTCTAAACGACAATGAGTTAAGTAAAATGAAGGTGATCATCTATCTGCATCATCACCCTTATAAAAACATGCTTATCAAGAACAAGTTCCGGGATGCGGATGCTTTCAACGAAACGATCAAAGATAAAGCCAATCTTATCCTCTTCGGTCATAATCATAAGTCCGCAAATATGGAGGCTGAAGCACGCAACAACGGTGTCGATATGGCGCTGGAGGGCGGCAGCATCATTGGCAAGGACGATATTAAATTCAGGGTGATCGACTTCTCAGGCGAAAAGCCGACATTCGATGAAATCACTATCGCCGTATAAACAGGAGCTTAATACTTAACGAAGGGTTCACCACCTCTGGTTGGACCTGCAGGAAATTTTATATTGACTCCCTTTTAAAACAGCTGTTCATGCGCTGTGGGGAAGGGGTTTAAAGCTTCTTTTTTGGCTTGCTTCGCTGCTCAGTTCTTAAGCTGGCCTGCTCACGCCGCCATGCATCGATCTTCTTATGATTGCCGGAGAGCAGCACGTCAGGAACCTGTTTGCCTTCAAATACTTCAGGGCGCGTGTAGTGGGGCCAGTCGAGAATCCCATCCTCACTGAACGAGTCGAGAACTGCCGACTCAGGTGAACCGAGCACACCGGGCAGCAACCGAATCACAGCATCAAGCACACACATCGCTGCCGGCTCGCCGCCTGAGAGCACGTAATCGCCGAGAGAGAGCTCTTCATCCACATAATCGACTATACGTTCGTCAAAGCCTTCATAACGTCCACAGAGCAGCGTCAGGCCCGGCATCTCGGTGAATGCCAGTGCTCTCTCCTGGGTAAACGCTGTTCCGGAAGGGGTGAGCATCACCACATGTGTATCTGGATCCCGTCTGCGTGCTTCCCGGATAGCTCCAACAACCGGTTCGGGCTTCATCAGCATTCCCGGCCCACCGCCATAGGGAGCATCATCAACGTTATGGTGTTTGTCGGTGGAGAAATCACGAATCTGGATGGCTTCAACTTTGGTAATTCCCGCCTCAATCGCCCGTTTCGGAATCGAACAGGAGAGAGGTGACTCGAAAAATTCAGGGAAGAGTGTCAGGAGCTGGGCGTAAAACATGCATCCATCCCCTCTATCAGCTCAACCTCGATCGTTTCAGCTTCATCATCAATACCAAGCACGACCTCCTCAATAAAGGGAAGCAGCCACTCACCGGGCTTATCACTCCCCTCTTCTGTAATCACACAGAGATTGTCCTGCGCACCAAATTCGACCAGCCCCTTCACCGTTCCAAGTATCCGGCCTTCGCTGGTCACGACCCTGTACCCGGTCAACTCGTCCCAGAGGTGCTCATCTTCATCCACTTCAACCGCATCGGCTTCAATCCAGATAGATTCTCTTTTCAGGGCATCAGCAGCGTTGCAGTCATCAACACCCTCCAGCTTGGCCAGCAGCTTATTGCCACCACCATGCTGCCAGCATCGTTCTACCCGGTAGGAGACGGCGGATTCAGGAGAGACTCCCACCCACCAAAAAGAATACCCGGCGATACCAATGGCAGGCCGGGTATGGGAAAAGATAGTCAGTGCACCTTTCAGGCCATGAGACCCGGTAATGGCACCAACTTCGAGAAAGCGATCAGCTGTCAGCTTTCTCGACGGCTTCCTCAGCAGGAGCCTCTTCAGTTGTTGTTGCTTCTTCAGCGGCAGCGGCTTCCTCAGCAGGAGCCTCTTCAACTGTTTCTTCAGCAGCCTTGGCTTCAGCGGCAGCAGCTTCTTCAGCAGCCTTGGCTTCAGCAGCGGCAGCCTTCTCAGCAGCTTTTGCTTCAGCAGCGGCAGCCTTCTTCTCTGCAGCAGCCTTATCAGCAGCAGCTTTCTCAATAGCAGCCTTCTTGTCAGCAGCAGCTTTAGCACGAACTTCAGGATCAATCTGTGCCAGCTTGATGATACTTGCTACACGAGGGGATACCTGTGCGCCCAGATCAGTCCATGCTTTCACACGATCAAGGTTCAGCTCAACCACTTCGGGTTCAGTGCAAGGATCATAATAACCCAGTTTCTCGATGAACGCGCCGTCACGACGTTTACGCCCATCCAGTACAACCACTGAATAAAAAGGACGCTTTTTACGTCCGCCACGCTGCAAGCGAATCATTGTCGCCATAAAACAATACCTCCGAAAATCAGGCGGCGGACTATAACGCCCGCCAATAAAAAGTCATCCCTTAATTTAAACAATTTCAATGCAGGGGGATAATCACATCTTCGGCATGCCCGGCATACCGCCCGGACCACCCATTTTACCCATCATCTGGGCCATCATGCGTTTGCCTTTACCACCCTTCATCTTCTTCATCATCCTCTGCATCTGGGTGAACTGCTTCAGCATCCGGTTCAACTCGGGAACCGATGTGCCGGAACCCGTTGCGATACGACGTTTGCGGCTGCCATTAAGCAGCGTCGGGCGCTGGCGCTCCTTTGGAGTCATTGAGTAGACCATTGCCTGCATATGCTTGATCGGCTTGTCATCCATCTGATTCAACGCTTCGGATGGAAGTTTTACACCCGGCAGCATCTTCAGCATCGAACTCATGCCGCCCATGTTCTGCATCTGCTCCAGTTGATCGGCAAAATCCATCAGATCAAAGTGACCCTTCTTAAGCCTGGCAACCGCCTTCTCGGCCTTCTCCTGATCAACAGAGGCCTGAACCTTCTCAACCAGACCGACAATATCGCCCTGCCCGAGAATACGTCCTGCCATACGAGAAGGATCAAACAGTTCAAAGGCTTCAATCTTTTCACCGGTACCGACATAACGGATCGGAACGCCGGTACTGTGCGCTACCGAGAGTGCTGCACCACCGCGCACATCAGCGTCGGTTTTGGTAAGGATACAGCCGGAGAGATCGAGGCTGGCATGGAACTGCTCGGCAATAGTGAGTGCCGTCTGGCCGGTCATCGAATCAAGTACCAGAAGACGTTCGGTCGCCCTGGCCACACTGCCCACTTCGCGAATCTCCGCCATCAGCTCATCATCAACCACCTGACGACCTGCGGTATCAAGAATCAGTACATGGTGGCCTCCTGTCTGCGCCTGTTTCAGCGCAGATTTCGCCATTTTTGCAGCCGAGCTCCCCTCACCCACCAGGTAAGGCACATCGACCTGACCTGCCAATACCTGTAACTGTTCGCGCGCGGCAGGACGGGTCGCATCGACACTGGTCAACGCCACCTTCTTACCCTGTGATGTCAGCAGCAGTGCCAGTTTACCGGCCGTGGTGGTTTTACCTGCACCCTGCAGACCGCAGAGAAGAATCACCGATGGAATCTTCGAAGTATCGAGATCGCGACGCTGGCCACCGAGAACATCGGTAAGCAGATCATTGAGAATCTTTACGATCACCTGACCCGGGTTAAGGCTTTTGGCCACCTCTGCACCGAGTGCCTGCTCACGCAGCTCGCTCATCAGATGCCGGGCTACCGGAAGTGCAACATCAGCCTCTAGCAGTGCCATGCGCATTTCACGCAGAGTAGCATCAAGATCAGCCTCGCTGACACGGGCTGCACCGCGCAGTTTATTGGCAATTCCGCCCAGTTTTTCTGACAGACGATCAAACATTGACTATTCCTCTATTTCCGCAGGCCTTATTTCTTAACAATCTCTAAGAGTTCAACTTCAAAGATCAGAGCTGCATTGGGGCCGATCTTCGCCCCTGCGCCACGCTCACCGTAACCCAGTTCAGAGGGTACAAAGAGCCGATACTTACTGCCTACACTCATCTTCTGCAGGCCCTCGGTCCAACCGGGAATGACACCACCCAGTGGGAAAGTGGCCGGTTCGCCACGTGCATAGGAGCTATCAAACTCGGTACCGTCAATCAGTGTACCCCTGTAGTGAACCTTCACGGTATCGCTGGCTACAGGTTTGGCCCCCTTGGCGACTCTCAACACCTCATACTGCAGTCCACTGGGTGTTGTAGTGATGTTGTCCTTCTGTTTGTTGGCTGCCAGGAACGCTGCACCGGTACTCTTGTTGGCTTCACCATCAGCCCTGGCCCTGGCCTGCATCTCTTTCTGTTTCTTTTCAAAAAAGGCCTTTTTGACTAGGGCTGCATCTTCTGCAGTGATGCGCGACTGCTCACCCTTCAGACTTGCACGAAATGCCTCGGTAAATGCATCAACATCGATATCGTCGCCCATCTGACGCAGAGATGCGGCAACATCCTGACCCAGGAGATAGCTGAACTTGGAGCTTTCACTAGTAAGCGGAACCTGCTTGTCTGCAGGTGCCTGCTGTGAACATGCAATCAGTGCGCTGGCCGCAACTGCCAATATCAAAACCTTCTTCATTCCCTTCTCCTAAAATAAAAAATCTTCGAACTTCAACCGACTCTAATCAAGAGATGCGTGGTGCATCACTCCCACTCAATGGTTGCCGGTGGTTTGCCGGAAACATCATAAACAACACGATTGATACCGCGCACCTCATTAATAATACGATTGGAAACTTTTGCCAGCAGTGCATGTGGAAGTTCCGCCCAGTGAGCGGTCATGAAATCCTGCGTCTCAACAGCACGCAGTGCCACAACCCATTCGTAGGTTCTGCCGTCACCCATCACACCGACCGATTTAACCGGCAGAAAGACAACAAAGGCCTGTGATGTCTTTTCATACCAGCCGGAAACACGAAGCTCTTCGATAAAGATCGCATCAGCCCGACGTAGCAGATCAGCATACTCTTTTTTCACTTCACCCAGAATTCGTACGCCCAGACCAGGGCCCGGGAACGGGTGCCGATAGACCATCTCACGCGGCAAACCGAGTGCCACACCGAGTTCACGCACCTCATCCTTGAACAGGTCACGCAGCGGCTCCAGCAGCTTCAGGTGCAGCGTATCTGGAAGGCCCCCTACATTATGATGGCTCTTGATGGTATGTGCTTTTTTTGTTTTGGAACCAGCCGACTCGATCACATCCGGATAGATGGTTCCCTGCGCCAGCCATTTGGCATTCTGCATCTTCTCGGACTCTTCCTGAAAGACATGCACAAACTCGCGACCAATGATTTTACGCTTGGCTTCCGGTTCATCAACACCGGCCAGTTCACTCAGGAACTTCTCCGATGCATCAACATGGTCCACCTTCACGCCAAGGTTGCCGGCAAACATCTCCATAACCTGCTCAGCCTCATTCAGACGAAGCAGGCCGTTATCAACAAAAATACAGGTGAGCTGATCACCGATTGCACGATGCAGAAGGGCTGCTGCCACCGAAGAGTCGACACCGCCGGAGAGGCCCAGAATCACATCTTCACTACCCACCTGTTCCCGGATATGTGCCACCGCCTCATCAATATAGTGCGGCATGGTCCAGTCACGGCCACAGCCGCATATCTCATGTACAAAACGGGAGAGAATCTCAGTGCCCTGTTTGGTGTGGGTTACTTCAGGATGAAACTGAACGGCATAAAAGCGCCGATCTTCATCTGCCATAGCTGCAATCGGGGTAGAATCATTACTGCAGATAACATGGAAGCCATCCGGCAGCTGAGTCACTTTATCGCCATGGCTCATCCAGACATCAAGGGCTCCATTCTCGCGATCCTGAACATCACGAAGAAGTGGTGAGTTCCCGCTGGTGAAAATTTCTGCGTAGCCGAACTCGCGCACATGACCTGTCTCAACCGTGCCGCCCAGTTGTGAAGCCATAGTCTGCATGCCGTAACAGATTCCAAGAACCGGAACACCCAGTTCAAAAACCACCTGAGGCGCCTTTGGTGTCTGCTCATCAAAAACGGAATTCGGACCGCCGGAAAGAATAATACCGGAGGGTGCAAATTCACGAATCTCAGCTTCGCTCATATCCCACGGATGCAGCTCACTGTAGACCTCTGCCTCACGCACACGACGCGCGATCAACTGGGTATACTGAGAACCAAAATCGAGTATTAAAATACGATCCATCTATTTACCACCAGGATACAAAGACACACGAAGCTTCGTGCCTTTGTGGTTTAAGTCAGGAGTTAAGTCTGTAATTTGGAGCCTCTTCGGTGATGGTTACATCATGTACATGCGACTCATTCAGACCCGCACCGGTAATGCGCACAAACTTCGCCCGAGTGTGCATATCGTCTACCGAGGCCGCACCGATATAGCCCATTGATGCACGCAGACCGCCAACAAGCTGATGCAGAATATCGGACAACTGCCCTTTATAAGCAACGCGTCCCTCAATACCTTCAGGAACCAGCTTCATAGCCTCATCCACGTCGCCCTGAAAATAGCGATCCTTGCTTCCTTTTTTCATGGCACCAATCGAACCCATGCCGCGATAAGCCTTGTAGGTACGACCCTGATAGAGAATCTTGTCGCCCGGCGCCTCGTCGGTACCGGCAAACATGGAACCAAACATGCAGGTCGATGCACCAGCCGCCATCGCCTTGGCAAAATCACCGGAGAACTTGATACCGCCGTCAGCAATAACCGGAACACCCAGCTCCCGACCAGCTGCTGCGCAGTCCATGATTGCTGTCAATTGTGGTACACCCACACCGGCAATCACGCGGGTTGTGCAGATTGAGCCCGGACCGATTCCCACTTTCACGGCATCGGCACCGGCTTCTGCGAGATCCCGCACAGCCTCGGCTGTGGCAATATTGCCGCCAATAACCTGAATACGATCGCCATGAAGACGTTTAATTTCACGCACCTGTTCAATCACGCCGGATGAGTGGCCATGCGCGGTATCTACCACCACTGCATCCACACCCTCGGCAAACAGCGCTTCGAAACGCTCCATCTCTTTTGGGCCAACACCGATAGCAGCGGCGGCCAGAAGACGTCCAAGACCATCACGTACGGCGTTCGGATAAGCTGATGCCTTTTCAATATCGCGAACGGTGACCATGCCATGCAGGGATCCATCGCTATCAATCACAGGAAGTTTTTCAATGCGGTGT
>Ga0316189_10001395_pt1 | contig 24007 bp, 20 predicted proteins | sample LowCovwburrow_MG_FD_204930 | JGI IMG/M metagenome (GOLD analysis project Ga0316189, IMG submission 204930) | Coastal sediment microbial communities from Maine, United States - Lowes Cove worm burrow | ecosystem: Environmental > Aquatic > Marine > Coastal > Sediment | place: USA: Maine... | reverse complement strand
AGACTGCGATCCCTGCAAGGAAATCCAGGTACTCTCTGCCGTCCGCATCCCAAAGCCGACAACCTTCTCCCCGCACCATAGCTGCCGGAAATCGGCTGTAGGTCCCTGCAAACACGGCATCACCTTTTTTCTTCCATTCTGTATTATGTGTACCTGCTGCTGTCATGCTGTAATCTCCGTACCAATTCCCTTATGGGTAAAAATTTCCAGCAGGATGGCGTGTTCCTGCCGTCCGTCAATGATATGGGCCTTGTTTACCCCGCTTTCAAGAGCGGAAGCGCAACAGCGGAGTTTTGGAATCATTCCGCCGCTGATCACCCCATCCTCAATCATCTGCTCAATAGAGTCTTTTCTGATGGAAGAAAGAAGGCTGCCTTTGCTATCTTTCACCCCTTCCACATCAGTGAGCAGGATGAGCTTGACGGCATCCAGCTCAGCAGCAATGGCTCCGGCCACCAAATCGGCATTGATATTATAGGCCTGTCCGTCTTCGCCCACCCCGACCGGAGCAATGACCGGGATAAAATCCTGGGCGTCCAAGGTCTCAAGAATTTCAGGATTCACCTTGGTCACCTCACCTACCCGACCAAGATCAATGAGTTCCGGCGGAGCATTTTCCGCTTCCGGTTTCCCGAGCATCTTCATCTTTTTCGCCTGGACGAGATCACCGTCCCGTCCGGAAAGACCTACCGCCTTACCGCCGCAATGATTGATCAGGCCGACGATCTCCTTATTCACCTTACCGACCAGCACCATCTCCACTACATCCATAGTCTCGCCGTCCGTGACCCGCATGCCCTGGATATAGTTAGAGGTAATCTGCATCTTTTCCAGAAATTTATTGATCTGCGGTCCGCCGCCGTGGACCACCACAGGATTGAGGCCGATGTATTTGAGCAGAATAACATCCAGAGCGAAATTCTTCTTCAGCTCCTCATCCACCATAGCGTGACCGCCGTATTTGATCACCACTGTTTTGTGGTTAAACTCTCGTATGTAGGGCAAGGATTCTATTAATACCTTGGCCTTGGCTACTTCATGTTCCATAATATGCTCCGATTTTCTTGCTTGAAAAAATGCGCAGACAGTTTGTCTTTAGATAATTTTGATGGTTACGCAAAAAGTCCAATTTCGGGCAAAATCGCTCCGTAACTCATTGAGTTGACGTTTTCCGACTTTTTGCCAGACTATCAATTTTAGGTTGGTTATGACCAAGTATGTTTTTGTTTTTCAGAAACCCCTCAACTCTTCAAGATGCTTTCTTGCTATATCACCTATTTCCCCGAAAGGAACGGTCTCAAGCACTTGACTGAAGCATTGAATGGCTTTTTTATTCTCCCCCCGTTGCCGGTACAGCAGGCCGAGATTGATACGGGCCGGTATGAAATATTCGCTTTTTTTCAAGATTTTTATGTACAGTTCTTCAGCCTGCCTGATTCTGCCCTCATTATGGTGCGCAAGGGCTTCTTCAAACAGCAGCATCACCTGATTGGTGACTTCGACTGTAAAAAAAGCACCTATTCCCAAATGCAAAAGCAGAAAAGAGAGAGGCGCTTTTATCAGGCCGATAAAACTGAAAGCGGCGGCCACAGGATAAGAAAGGTGGAGCAGTGTTTTTTTTCGGTATTTGATTTTTATACTGGTAAAATGGCTCTGATTTATCAGCTCCTTGAATATTTTTTTTAAATGCTTGCCTTCAACCGTATAGCTGTTTTTTTTGTAATCATTCAGCTTACCGCTTCCAGATCGATAAATGTTCAGGGTTTTGTCATAGTCATTGCGGGCCTCCGCATTTGACAGCACCTTGTAGGCACGGCTTATCGCCCTGAACTGCTCATCATTGCCTTTGGTAATGTCAGGATGACACTGTTTTGCCAACTTCCGAAAGTTTTTTTTGATTTCCTCTTTCTCTGCGTCTTCCGGTACGCCGAGAACTTCATAGAAATTTTCCATATATTTTTATAATTTCAAGCAGATGACCGTAACCCTGCTATTGGAAAGAACAAAAATCTCTCCGGGCCCTTCCTGTTATAGGAAAATATTATAGTTTTGCAGGATTGCGCAGTCTGTCGCTTCCTTCTGTAAACATTTTTTGATAAAAAGCTGCTGCTTCCTTCGGATCAAAGCTCAAAAATGTTCCGCCCTGGGCAAAATGACGGTTAAAAACTTTTCCTACCGCATAGGTAGAAGCTCCTGCACTTGCGGATACTGTTACGACAGCGGCTGTTTGGCCTATAATCGGGATGATTTTTGCGATACCGGCACCGAGCCGTACACCGCAGGATGAAGAAAAGGCCCCTCCCATTAATGCACCAAGCAAATTTTTCACCCGATATTTCGAAAAGGGAAGATAGTAAAGGGAAGAAATTCTTCGCAGCAGATGAAGTTGAATCCCCAGGATCAGAAGAAAATCAGCTAACGGAACAGGCAACAGGCCGCTCCCCATAGCGGCATAGACATGCTTTTTGATGATGCGGTCGATTTGCTGTTTATCCGGGAGAGAACGGGGCATTGTCGTGTCTTGATCTCCGCACTGAACAGCGGTATATTCCTGTTCAACAACATCAGACCCGTATTTTTTCTCCAGACGGCGTACGATAAAATGACCCTGAGCCTTATCATGCAGATAATTAAGGTAAACAATATTTATTCCCGCCCCCATAGCCGCACCGGCAATCGGAACAGCAGCAGCAGCCGACCGGGCGGACAACCATGTCTGATAGCGGGCGGCAATTTTGGCGATGAGCTGGACCGCAAATGGAGCCCCCATGCCGGCAGTCCCTTTTTTGACTATATATCGGGTGGATTCATTAAGAGGTTGTTCAAGCAGGCTCCGTGAGGAGTAATATCCCGTTTTGTCTCCTGTTTTTTGAAAAGAGTCGCTACCCAGGGCAAATATTTGAAGACAGGCGATTCTCGTATCAAACTGCCGGAAATCCTCCCCTTCACTTTTGGCAATATCAGCGACCGCCCGCATCATGATGACCGTGGTGACGGGAAGTTCGGCGAATAATGTTGCTACCCCCATTCCGCCGATCGCACCGGATAAGATTGCATACCGGCGATGTTTTTTTTCCGATTCAGGAGGAATACCGGGCGCGGACAGGGTGGTGAGAGAAAATTCCCATGATTTTTCCAAACCGACAAGGCAGGCATTTTCAATCTGCCTACGGTGTTTTCGGGGGAATCGCCGAACAATGCTTTCCGCAAGGTCACCGAACACTGTTGCCAGCTTGACAGCGGCACTGTCTTTTTCCAAAAGAGCCTTGGCTCTTTCCAAGTCCGCCAAATCCTCCCCGATAATCACCATGCTTTTTTCAGCTCCTGTTCTGTCTTAATCGATAGAACAACTTTGCTTTCATTTTTTTTCTTTCATTTCGGCTGCCACCTCTTGACCTTCTTTGAACATCTCTTCGTAAAATTCTTTCGCCTTTTCAGGATCAAAGGTAAGAAAAGTGCCGCCCTCCGCAAAATGACGGGCAAACACCTTACCCACAGCATAGGTGGAGGCACCGGATACAGTGGCTGCGCAGACCGCACCCAAAATTTGTCCGATACCCGGAACCGTTTTAGATACGCTTGAAAGTATACGAGACCCGGCAGATGCCGGAAAAGCACCTCCGATCAGCGCACCGATGATATTTTTTACCATATCCTTGGAAAAAGAAATGTCATACAACTCGGACAGTTTTCTCATCAGATTCAGCTGAATTCCTGTTACGCCGATAAAATCGACAAACGGGAGAGGGACAAGTCCGACACCCAAGGACATGTAAACATGCTGTCTTATCATTTTGTCAGCAGTTTTTTCCGGTGTCTCAACGGATTCCTCATCATGTTCCTGCGGTATACTTTGTTGTTCGGCTTTATTTTCCTGCATTATTTTCTCCTGTTTTCAGAATAATCTGTGTCAAGTATCTTTTGAGTGATCTTTCTTCCTTCTTTCAGCATTTCTTTGTAATACGCTTTCATTTTGTCGGGATCAAAAGTAAAAAGGTCTCCGCCTGACTCAAAATGTCGAATAAAGACTTTACCTGTGGCATAGGTGGATGCCCCGCAGGAAACAGGCATGGTCACCATTCCGATTGTCTGTCCGATGATCGGGATGATCTTCACCATACTGGATAATATGGGCATGGCGTTGGCCAGAAAGGCTCTTCCGATGAGCGAGGTCAGAGCATTTTTCGCTGCGTTTTTCAGAAAGGGAACATCATACAGTATCGCGATTTCTTTAATCATATTGGCCTGAATCACCAGCAGGCCGGCAAAATCCAACGCCGGAGCGGGAAGCAATCCCACGCCGATGGAACTGAGCGTATGCTGCCTGATAATTTTATCAAGTTGCCGGTCAAGTTGGGCGGTATTTTCCAACTTCTCTTTCCTGTTTAATATGAATGCTCGTGAAAAAAGCATTGATTGAGCTGCTGCCCACCCATCGTTGCATTATGCCATCCCTGTACCTTTGATTTTATCAGCACAGGGGATGTTTCGTAAAAAATTGGAATGACTGCGGCCTCGTCTTGACAGAGTATTTTGTCGGCTTTTTTGTATGCTTCCTGTCGCTGTTCTGTTCCGGTAAAGTATCGGGCACTTTCTATGAGTCGGTCAAACTCGTTGTTTGTCCAATTTGTTCTTTTCCGCAATTTTTTCAGAATGCTGGCCGGTGAGGGGTAATTACCGCATACTTTGAGCATAGCCATATGAGTGGATTCATCATACGCGGCATTATCATCATCTTTTCTTTTTTTCGTTTTTACCGTGACGGAGATATGCAGAAAATGTTTCAGCAGGGTCTGAATCCCACGGGCAATTTTCTCATCGTCTTCAGATTGTTCCGTGACCAAGGTCAGTTCAGGAAAACCTTCACCGTCCGGGTAACCGGCCTCGGCCAGCCATTTTTCAGCCTGCTCGGGATTAAATGTGATTTTCGATTCAGTGTCAACCGGGGGCATATCCGACAGAGTTGGAGAAGTACAGGAAACAGCCGCTTCACCCAATCCGCTGTTGGCTGCATCAATAAGCAGTTGACGATCTATTGCCGCAGAAATTGCCTTACGCACAAGGGGCCGGTCAAAGGGAGGAAGTTCGGTGTTGAAAAAACAGGTATAGGTGCATGCTGTCGGAGCTTCATAGTATTCATCGTGCAAAGGGCCTTGCTTGATATCGGAGATTGCAGTAACGGGAAGTGACAGATAGTTACCGCCCATGATATCAAGTTCATTATTCTCATACATGGCCAAGCCCACAGAATTCTGGGCAATGACAAAATAACGCACTTCCGGTATAGTCACCTTATCCGCAGCGAAATATTTCTGATTTTTTTTCAGAAATATCCCTATTTTCTTATCCCATTCAATCGGACTGTACGGGCCGTTGGTCTGAATTTTATCAGGATCCGTCCACTCGTCCTTATACTGTTTAATGGCTGATTGAGGTAAAGGACGAAACACCGGGCGGCTGACACGGGCCGGGAAAAAAGGATCAGGATGTTCCAGTTCAAATACCAAGGCAAAGTCATTAACAGCATATACCCCCAGCTCTGATTTATTTTTTCCCCCCGAATGAATATCCTTGGCATTCTTCAGGATAAAAAGCTCTTCAACCTGAGGGGATCCTATCTTCGGATCAAGATTGCGCTCTATGGCCCAAAGGACATCATGGGCCGTTACCGGTTCTCCGTCAGTCCAGGTGATATCCTCACGCATTGTAAAATAATAGAGCGTATCAACCAGCTTGTTATTTTCCCACTCCTTCGCAAGCTCAGAAATCGGTTGATTTGTTTTCGGATCAAGGCGGGTCAGACCCAAAAATAACTGCTCGGCAACCTCGGCATCGCTTTCGTTGCGGATCAATCCCGGATCAAGGGTGGTGACAGGAGACTTCAGAGGGAGACGTAAGGTAAGGTCTTCTATATAATTCAACAGATCAGATTTTCCTGCATACTCTGCATCAAAAATAAATTTTCCGTTTTTCACTTTTTTAAAAAAAATCTCTTTATCTTTAATATCTCCTTGCGGGATAAAAGAATAGGAGCCGGTAACACCTTGCCATTTCTCCATAAAACGCAGGTGGGAGGCGAGTGTTGAGGGAATGGTCATTTCGCTTTCTTTGACTGTATGGGCAAACAGAGATACGGCATCATACCCCTGAGCAGCCCATTTATCCGGTGTCAGATTAAATTGCTCCTGAAATTTTTTTACAAATTTTCTGGTGTTCTTATCGGGATATAACGGATCAAACACTGTGGGAAGACTGACTCCTTCGGCCGAATTTCCGGCGATGGTAAACAAGTCCGGATAATCCATGCCTCCGCCTCCGACAATCGGAAGCTTGACCCCCATTTCGTCAAATTCTTTTAACAGGTAGGCCGCCGCAGGCATAAGTCCGAAAAGAGCCACTGAATCAACGCTGTCTTCTTTTTTCAAGGAGTTGACGAGTTCTTTAAAATCCCTGTCATCGTTAAAATAGGATCGGGTCGCGGCAATTTCTATCCCTTTGGCAAGGGCTTCTTTTTTAAAAATATCGGCGAGATTTCTTTGGGTCATTTCACGGTCATGAAATACCATTGTTTTTTTTAATCCCTTATCATGAATAAACTCGGCCACTGCAAGGCCGTAGTCGTTATTCGTGGGAATGTTTCTGAAGGTATAATGAACGCTGTACTGTGTCAGACCCGGAGCAGTGGCTCCATAAGAAATAAAAAGAATGCCGGCCTGTTCATAAATTATGGATGCAGGAATAGCGGCTGAGGAGATTTGGTGCCCAATGACTGCTATTATATTTTTATTTTTAGAAATTTTACGTGCTATTCGCTCTGCTTCTGCAGGATCGCCTCTGTCGTCATAAACAACAGGCACTAATTTTCTTCCAAGCAGACCGCCCTGCTGATTGATTTCTTCAATCGCCATATGGACACCTTCAAGTAGAAAATTTGAAGGCAAAGAAGTTTGAACAATACCTATAAAAATATCACCTTCGGCTTCAGCCGCTCTTTTCGCTCTTTTTTCAGCGGCAGGAGTGAAATCACATGCGGCCAGCAGAGTTAACGCTGTCAACAAAAGGAAAAAAACGAAATTCTGTTTGCTTTTCATTATCTACTTGAAGACGCTTTAACAATCAATTTAACGTGCAACAGACTGATTTTCAGATGCCTGAAGCTGATCCGTTTTTTTGACATCTGCATCCGCTCCTTCCGCAGTTCCGTTATCAGGCTGCGGCGACGGTTCCCCGACTGCGGTTACTTTTTCCGCAGAAGAAGATTTCATTTCAGGAAATGACAGCGGCATGTTGCCGATAATCGGCAGGCCCCCGTCCTTGCCCCCGCCCACAATAACAATTTTTGCATTCTCGGATTTACTCAGTTCCAGCGTGGCCTGTATTCCCATATATTGAAGTACCTCCGGGGACAGCGCATTGCGGAATCTCTCCAGCCCTTCGGCTTCAAGTCGCTTCCTTTTTTTCTCTTCCTCTTCTCTTTTCAGCCGGAATACATAGGCATCGGCAACATGTTTCTGTTCAATTTTTTTACGGATGGACTCCTCCACGCTGTCCGGCAGTTGAATTTTTTTAATGATAACGTCATCAACCTGGACATAACGCTGGGCAATCTGTTCAATAGCTCCATTGATAGCCTTTTCAAGAAGCGATTGCTTTGTTGTGTAAATTTCCTCGGCATCCAGACTGCCGATAAGAACACGCAGGACGTTTTCAATTTCAGGCAGGACGACAATGTTAACATAATCCTCTCCGATTTCCTGATGCAGGACGCCGAGCAATTTATATTCAGGCCGATAGCGAACGGACAAGTTCAAATGAACTTTCAGGCCGTTTTTGGTTAATGCGTCAAATTCATGGGGGTACTCCTGCACCCTGGCATTATATACATACATCGTATCCCAAGGCCAGATGAACTGAATACCTTCCGGATATACCTTTGTGGTGACAGTACCGCCAAGAAAGAGCCTGTAGAGAACGCCTCCCTCGCCGGACCCTATAAAAATGACGATTCTGCTAAAAAGCAGAATGGTTATAATAAGGACAATAAGTAAAAAAGATATAGAGGCAGATAAATATCTTATGAAAGAACGTTTAATTTTTTGCCGCACTGCACCCATTAAATATTCCCTTGCGGCCTGTTCGGCAGCCGCTCTATGTTCGTCCGAAATTCAGTGAGATTTTTTAGGGTCAGATGCAAGGAGCAGCAACAGGCCCATGATAGGTGTCAACACTATAGAGCCAAAAAAATATCCCCAGAAACCGAATTTTCTGTTTATGCCCAACGTGCCCATAAGAAGACACAACAACAGGTAGACAATACCCAAGATGGCTATATGCATAGTTTTTTAGTATGGCATTGCAGGATACGGCAATGACGGTAATATTTCGGCTGAATTCTGAAAATAAACCGTCATTGCCAAGGTGATACCGGTTTGTATCTCTTAACTTGCTGTTGAGACAGATGCCTTTGCCTTGGCTGCGACAGCCTTGCCCTCTTCAAGCATCTGGGCGTAATACTCCCTGACCTTGTCCGGATCAAAGGTCAAAAAGGTTCCTCCGGAAGCGAAATGCTGGTGAAAGACCTTACCCACTGCATACGTCACGGCTCCGGCTGTAACAGGCATGGCGACTGCCCCGATGGCCTGCCCTGCAAGCGGAATCATCTTGGCCAAGCTTATCAGCGTTGCTCCGAGAGGAAGAATCGAGCCGCCTCCGACCAGAGACATTAGAATATTTTTTACCTTATGTTCGGTAAAGGGAACCTCGTAGGTGTTTGAAAGCCTTCTCAGCATATTCAGCTGAACACCGGTGATGCCGACCATGTCGATAACAGGAAAGGGTATCAGTCCTACTCCCATAGCGGTAAGCATGTGGTTCCTGATAATTCTCTCGCCTTTTTCTTTGGTATCGGATGCGGCGCAAGATTCGGTTGTTTCGTTATATTGTGTTGACTGGTCATCCTGTACCGCAGCACTCTGCCCTGTTTTTTTTGCCTCGTCAGTCTCTTTTTTTACAACCATTTTTTTACCCCCGATATATATGTTAGATGGTTACATGTTTAAAACCAATTGATCTGATTCACTTCGATGCATCTTCCGGACAGCTTTTTGCCGTTGAAAATTTCCGAGCATCTTTGGAACCCTTCCACCATTCAAACGCAATAATACCTCCTAATGCCGCAACTGCGAATATCGGTGAAATCGCTGCCGCTTTTGCCGCAGTCAATGCCGTACCCGCAATGCCTGTTTTTGCCGCCCCTGATACCGCCACTGTCGCATCCGCCATAATCTTTCTCCTTTTTAAATGGTTAGATCTATTCCTCCGAGATTCAGAGGGATAAAAGCCTTCAAGGCAGGGGTCACTGATTGATCATTCCTGCCGGTACTGATTCCGAAAATATTCTGTAGGGATGACTCTTGTAATCGTCCTTATCTCCCTGTTCCCACAGGGCGCGACGAATACAAAATTCGTCCCTACGGCTCCTGATCGGAAACAAAATTTTTCATCAGCGCATTACTGGGCCAGCTGCAGTTTCACTTTTCTTCTTTATCAGCCTCGACATAGGGCAATGCCCCATTCATTGCCGCAAGCAAATTAAAACCGTTATTTAAGACCAAAGAACTTGCCAGCCCGAAATATCCCATCATAGCTCCGGCGATACATAAAGTATTGGGAACGGCAATAAGATAAAAACTTCTTTTAACATTCTGGTGGAGCACATCGGAAACGGTAAACAGATAATCGAATTTGTTCAGGGTTCCGTCCATAAATATGACATCGGCCACATCCACGGCAATCGTCGAAGCTCCTTGTAACGAAACGCCGATATCCGCATGAGAAAGTGCCGCTGAATCGTTAATACCGTCACCCACCATCATAACTTTTTTTCCTTCACTTTGCAGGAGCTGCACATAATCGGATTTCTGGTGCGGCAACACCCCTGCAAAATATCGATCTGCTCCGATCTTTCCGGCCAAATCTTGCGTAGGTGCATCGTGATCTCCTGAAATCAAAATAATTTCCTTAATTCCTCTGTCTCGAAGCAAGGCCATGACCTGAACGGCTTCATCCCGTAGCGTCGATTGCAGTTCAAGCATTCCGGCGACCCTGCCGTTGATTGCAGTCAGAATGGCCGTATGACCATGTGCCCCGGTTTCATTCAAGCCCTGCCGAATTTTTTCAGGAATGACGATCTGCTCATTTTCCATGTACCTGGCACTACCGACTTGTACCATATCACCATTGACAGTTACTTCAATTCCGAGTCCCACATGATATCGGGATGCATCATGCGGCGGCAGAGTCATATTTTTTTCAGCCGCTTTCTGAAGGATGGCAGAGGCGACAGGGTGAGAAAATTTTTGTTCCGCAGCAGCGGTATACAACAGAATTTTTTCTTCCGGCCAAGTCGTGTCGGCAGAAATAATTTTTGACACAATCGGCACATCATAGGTCAAAGTGCCTGTTTTGTCAAAGAGTACCACATCAATCTCTTTTAGGAGTTCAAGCGACTTGCTGTCTTTAATCAGTACGCCGTTTTTAGCGGCTGTGCCGAGAGAGGCAATCAGAGCAATCGGTGCAGCCACTCTGATGCCTGTACCAAAATCAGCATTGATAATAGCCAACATTGCTCCGCTGCCTGCAAACGCATAACCGGCGGCACCCAGACCCAAGGTGGGAATGACCATCTTGTCAGCAATCTTCTCTCCGACAGATTGCATCTCCACTTTATGCCCTGATGCATCGTTTATGATTTGGATAATTTTAGAGGCAAGCGTGTCTTCGCCTGTTTTTCCGACTTTTACCTGAATTTTCCCGGCCACCAGCACGGTCATGGCAAACACTTCGTCATTTTTTCCCTTTTCAACCGGTGCGGCCTCGCCAGTCAGGCTCTGCTGGTCAATCATGGCTTCACCCTGAGTCACAATGCCATCGACCGGGACCTGCTCTCCGGTGTTGACGACGATACAGTCTCCTTTTTCCAGCTGACTCAGCGGCACCTCCACCTCTTCTCCGTCCAATAACAGCCAGGCAGAACGAGCCTGTTCTCCAAATATTTCATTAAGATACTGCTGTGACTTCCTGCTAGTTCTATCCAGCAACATATCGGCCAAATCAAGAACCCATACCATAAATGCAGCCGGACCGATCTTGCTGAAAACAATGCATAGGCTTATGACGACGGAATCCAGTATATCGACGCCGACTCTTTTTTCTTGAAAAATCAGAGTCACTGCATTGCGTAATATCTGCGCGGAAAGATATCCTGTCAACACCAGACTGACCGGGGCCAACGAAATGATACCAAACTGCGCACCGATAGCGACTCCTACAGTACCTGTCGAGAGGACAAAACGATATTTCTGTTCTCCGGCCTCATCAGATGCTGTATCAGCAGGCAGCAGGCAGCCCTCCTCGGTGTCTGATTCTATGCGTTCAACCCTCTTCGCAGAAGCATCATATTCCTTGTCTGAAAACTCCGTTGCAGAAGTGCTCGCCTTATTGTCTGCCCCGAATTCGCCGAATATCTGTTTAAGCTGTCCGGCGGTCTCTTTTACCTTCGGCCATTTTTCGGCAGCGGCAATACCGCCAGATACAAGCAATATTCCAGCGAGATGTATCATAATTCCACCGTATTTTTAAAAATTACTGCGCTCATCATGCATTCCGTGGAAAGTTCTGCTCATTCAAAATCACTGTACTCAAGCATTCATCAGTTGAGTTAGATGCCGTGCGGAACGAATCCGGCAGTCCAATCTGCAATCCGATGTAAAGGCTCAGAAAAATCGGGGTCAATTCTAGAGATACTCCGGCACAAAGCCCCATGGTTCCCGCAAAAATCACAAGTTCTCCTGGAATTCCCGGAACACCGTACCCAAGGAGAAAAACAATTGGAATACTGAGTAGTAACTGGATGAAAGAAAGCGGAATGCCTAATATATCAGAGACAATCGCTGTCATGATAAACACATTGATCATTGTTCCGTTGATATTCAGGATAGATCCGGTTCCCACGACAAAATGACGCACCTCGCTCCGAATGTCCGGACAAAGTTTCTTCACCAAATAAAGGTTCAGAGGTGTTGCAAGGGCTTCCGACGAAGTCGCCCACAACAGAGGATAAATTTTTATCCAGTATGTTAAAAAATATCTCCTGAGAGAAAATAAGGGTACTTTAATTTTGGTCAGAACAAGCAGACCGCAATGCCATACTCCGCAAATCAGACCAGTCAGAAAAGCTCCTGCAATATACGCGATAACCATACCGAGAGATGTCGTTACATCAATGCCCATTCCGAATATCGTTACCAAGGCGACTTGAGAAGATACCGCGCTGTTACTCGTAATCTGCCCAATCATTCCTGGAATAGTCGTGATGTATCCGCCCACTGCCAGCATAAACAGAGGAATAAGCGGCACAATAATTCTGCCGAGGTATTCCACCGCCTCAATACCTTTCATTGCAAAGTCTGTCATCTTCCTGTATTTCAGAGAAAAAATCCCGGTTGCTACTGAGAGGTAAAAGGCGACAAAGTAAGGACTGCTGAACATTCCCAAAAAAATTTGAAAAGACTTACTCAGGGTGCTGCCGAAACCCGATACATCTGAAGATAAAGGCAGTCCGAAGGCAAAAGTCGTGGCTACGGCTGCGAAAAAACAGGCTGCCAGTCTTGCTTTTGCAAACCACAGAACAGTATAAACGGCAAATTTCCTTTCGCTGATTCTGCTGAAGGAAAAAAGTTTAATCAGCATGGGGGTAAGTACCAAATAAATCACCGCAGGAGCGAGATAGCTGTAGCTGTCTATGAAAATCTCCATCAAGTTACTGATGAACAGCGCAAAAGAGTCGAACAGCATACCCAGTCCTATGCCGAAGATGAAAAAAGCCAACGAAAGAAAGGGAAGATACCGCTCGGCGGATGAAAGAAATTTATCTAGTATTGTCGAAGAGATAAGTCGCTCCTCTGCGACAGGTGCGAGTGATGGGGAAACGGCGATATATATTCTCCCAAGGTTCCCCCAGAAAGTGCTTTGCCTTTTTTTATCTTTTTCATGCTCCTGCATGATAATTTATCGTTCGCTCGTTAAAAATAAAGTTTAAAAAGAGGAGTTATAAATTCAAAAAAACGATAATTTTATTTAAAAAAAAGGATTCAAATAATCCTATATTATCCTTCCGTCAGCTGCCCGTACTCCAGATGCAATACCCGATCAGCTGTTTCAAAATACCGATCATCATGAGTAACCGCAATAACTGTTTTCCCTTGTTTTTTGAACGTAGGAAGCAGGGTCGTGTAAAAATATTCACGGAAGTGGGGATCCTGATCAGCCGCCCATTCATCAAAAATATACACCGGCTTGTCTTCCATCATAGTAACCAACATAGCTAATCTTTTTTTCTGCCCTGTTGACAAATCAAGTGTGCTGAATTTTTCGTCAATCCACTCGACCTTTTTTTCCAGTTTGAAAAGTTTCAGAAGGTTGGCGAGTTTTTCTTCATCAACGTTTTTCATACCGTACAGGCGATCAAACAAGTGAAAGTCGGTAAATATAGGAGAAAATAATTCCCGCTGCGATTGAATATCAGTTTCTTCCTCGTTGACCGCTATCTGACCGGATACGAGCGGGTACAATCCGGTTATGGTGTTGAGCAGAGTAGATTTTCCGCTACCGTTGCCTCCGGTGATGAAGATGACTTCACCGGCTTTAACCGTGATACTCATCGGGCCGATAGAAAAGGGAGAGTTGTCTTTCGTATCATAAATAAAAAAAATATTTTTATATTCTATCTTTTCAAAGCATTCTAAGTTATTACCTTCGGTTTCCTCTTCAGCAAGATTCTTCATCTTGTTTTCAAAATGAAAAAGTCGCTGAAGGGACATATATGCCATATGAAATTGAGAATAGCGATCAATAATTTGGCGTATCGGCATGGTCAGCACAAGTACCACAGCTACAGGAAGAATATCTATAGACAGGCCGGTAAAGGGCAGAATGAGTATCATCACGAGCAGCATTCCTTTCCAGAATCCATAGGAAATACTCGAGTTCATCACATAATAGCGGGATGCTTTAACATTCAACTCTTTGAGGGCTGAAATGCGGTAACGCACACATCTGCTATAGAAGTCGTTACTTTTGGTATTATTCAGTTTAAGCTCCTTAAATCCTTCCAGCAGATGAGTAAATGCATCAATAACTTTATTTTTTTGTTCTTCCGCCATCTCAAGTAACGCGACCATTTTTATATGATTGGACATATAGAGAGTAACACCCACACCAGTCAGAAAGAGCATTATGAGAAAAATAGGTAATGACAGATATGCGATATATATATAAATCATAGAGATGCGTACTGCTCCCTGAGTAGATATCAGGAGAATATTAGATATATTGGCAATAGCTCTGATATCGGAGGTCAAGGTAGAGTATATTTTTTCTCTTCCGACCTGCTTGAAGGTCAATAAATCTGTTCTGCGTACCTGATTCATTACATTGATACGCATTGCGGCAATCCGATTTTCAACTGCCTGAAAAAAAAATCCATTGGCCCTTCGAAACGAAAATACCATTAAAACAAGTAATAAGATAAAGCTGATGTACCATGCGGGTTCTATAGTTTTTTGCATCGGCAAATGAACTACGGAGATGGTAACTCCTACCATACTGAAACAAAATAATATTAGATGAAAAAAGATATTCTTTACAGCATTCTTTTCTTCCTTAGAAATTTTCAGATTTTTTTTTGAATCAATATTTTTTTGGTAATGTCTTTTTTTGCTATTGATACTAATTTTGTTATTTTCAAGTCTCTTGTCGAGGTTTCCCAATGTCGCCCCTAAGGATTTTGCTCGAAAAAGCGGTTGAGCGGCTGTTTCTTTTTCCGGGCACCATTGCTCTTCTATTTTTCCATACTCCATACGGATTACCGTATCGGCAATATGAAAGTATCTGTCGTCATGGGTAATGGCAATGATCGTTTTCCCCTGTTTTTTTAAAGAAGGCAGAATAGTTTCGTAAAAATAATAGCGAAAGTGCGGATCCTGATCCGCAGCCCATTCATCAAAAATAAAAACCGGATTATCCTCCATCATTGCAACAATAAGAGCAAGACGCTTTCTTTGTCCTGTTGATAAATTAAGGGTGGTGAAACCGGTTTGAGGGTCATAGTCTGTTTTTTTCGAGAGTTCCGTCAGCTCAAGCAACTCTTTCAGGCGTTCCTCATCAACATCCTCTATGCCATAGAGCTGATCAAAAAGATGGAAATCAGAAAAAACACCGGAAAAAATATGCCGGTATTCGGCCATAGAAACAGTACGTCCGTCCATTCTTATGGTTCCGATATCAGGAGGGTACATACCTGTCAAAAGTTTCAGCAGGGTGGATTTTCCGCTGCCGTTGCCGCCGACAATAAAAAGAATTTCTCCCGCACGAATATTCAGCCTGTCAATATGAACAGAAAATCCCTTCTCTTTAACATCCAGATAATGGAACGTAATATTTTCCAGTGAGAGCAGGGTGAATGGAAGCTCTTTATTCGATTTTGAAATCAATGAAACATTTTCGTCCGCTTTTCGCAAATCACTTTCAGGAAACAGACGTTTAATTCGTTCAAGAACCGCCGAAGCAAGTGCAACATTCTGAATGGAAGAATTAATAAGCATATCATTTTGAGCGGAAAAAATTAATATAATTATTATATTCATCACGTCCTGGGGGGCAGCTGCTAAAAACATTACAACAAGAACTGTAAGCAATATAGAGTTTAATATAATAATAATATTAAATTCTGTGAAATAGCGACGTGCCCTGATTCTTGTTATTTTATTGTTTTCTATATGTTGCAGGAAATAATTTTCGAAAATATCATCAGCCTTCTTCTTATTAAATTTTAATTCGTTAAATCCGTACAGGAGGTTTCGGAGCGCCCCAAACATTTTCTTATTTTCCTTTAATTCTTCGTGAGCAAAGTTACGAAAAATTTTTCCAAACATTTCCGTAACCAAAAGCATAAAGAGACGGGAAATCAGAATAATTAAGCCTGTCATCTGAGACAGACAGAAAAAAATATACAACCAGCCGATAAATAGAGAGATGTTGGCTTGAAGGGCCTCTAGCTGTTCATTCGCCCCGCTGCTGATAATTTGGGAATCGGAAAGCGTCATGAAAATATTAGACATATCCGTCTGTTCAAGGTCGGAAAGTTCGGCAAGCCTTACAGTATTGCTGACTCTCAGTACCATATTTTCCAGACTCTGCTCCGCAAAAAATACTGTTTTTTTTCTGGATAGATGCCTAGTAATAACAAATAAAGCTGTTGTCAGCGGCAGGGAAACAGCATAGAAGAAATATTGATCTGTCCAGAAAATTTTTGATGCAGCATCGGGAATAAGAATAAGCAATAGCCCGCCGGAGACTCCATTAAGAATTGTTAAAGCAATAATAGTGAGAGTTCTGCTCGGAGAGGTGTCCCAAAGAAATTTAATTAACTTCATTGAATTGTCGGCAATATTTCCAAATTCTCATAAGAGAATGATTTCGAGAGGTACATGTACAGGGTGACAGCTATTCCCGGATCGAATAGGCTTAACTATCTAAAACAACTAAATAAGGACAAGAAAGATTTACGAAAGGAACTCCCGTCTTGTTGGTTTTGCATAACTAATTAATTTTGCACTTTTCTTTTACAATCAACTGGAATAAATATTTCAGGAATAGTATTTTTCAGGAAACTTTTCTGTAATTGTCATGACGGGTTTTCCTTTGGTGAATATACGATATGTTCGACAGAGCAGTGTATCTTCAGCGTTGATTTCAGCAAAATAATCAGCAAGGCAATCTGCAGGTTCACGAAAATAATTCATCATTTCCTTGAATGTTTCAGTCCGATATTTTTTCCAAAGTTTCCCAATAGGAATTCTAGACTCTGTCAAATCCTCTCGAAATTGTGTCTCTAGACGCCCCGGCATAATAAGGGATTCAGCGTAAAGCCAATTTCTTTTACTGACTGTTCCCTGAAGGAGTATCTTTCTTTCCAATACGTTTTCTCCCTGTTTGACATCTAATGATTGAATATTTTTCGCATCATGTATAACTTCCTCAGAGAGCTTGGCTATATAAATTTGTTCATTCCAATAGGCTTCTAATAATTCCGTCAACGTACCATCAGTTATCATCAACATCTTTTGTATCATGCTGAGGTTATGTAGGTCAACGGGACGGAGCGGCCCCTGCAGAAAGGAAAACCCCATGGGGATGGTGACACCTCTATCAATGATATTTTCAACTGAAATCATTCGTCATCCTCTTGTTATTATTAGTCAAAAACATAACCAAAAAACTCAATATCCTCTCTAAAATGTTCCTCCACTATCCTTTTTGTTTTTTGGTTATAATATGAACGGTAGTCCTTGTGGACTGTAGCATTGATCTTCGGTAACGTTGCATTGATGCTGATTTCTCGACAGATACGAATAAAATCCTGCTCCAGCCTTTCAAATCGACCGACGAAATCAACAAGCAGTTCCCCATTTATACCTGTTAATACATCCTTTTGGAATTTTGTCGCTCCTCTGGCAAAGGGTCTGGGAGTTTTCACGACCCATTCCAGATATTCCTCAAAATTCTTCATGGAGCGGACACGGGCGTGGCTGACATGATCAGATTCTTTTAAAATAAAATGATACATGGAAACCTGCCAGTCCCAAGGATTACGAACAAAAGCGAACTTATAATAGCTGTCATACAGTTCGGATGACAGTTCTTTTTTTACATCTACCGCTTTCGCATGTAACACTGTATTTTCCCACATCAGGTAGAGCGGATTGGGCTTTCCGGCAACAACTTCAGGAGGCCGGCGGATTTTAAATTTATCCGGCAACACAGTATAAGGGGTCAAAGCTTCTCTGATGCTCAGGCCCGCCGTCTTAGCGACATGGAAATAAATAAATCTGTGACTGTGTGATATCAGCATATTTTCAGAAATTTGTCAGGAGGCACCTTGTTTTTTGATAATACAGTCCGCCAGGACGTTAAGGTTACTGAAAGATTCAAGAGAGAGTTCATCATCGGAAAATTGAATGCCGAATTTTTCTTCTGTCAGGGCAATCAGCTCGACAATAATGACAGAATCAAATCCGAGCCCTTCTTCAAACAAGGAGACATTCTCATCAATATCTTCAGGTTTGAGATTAACATCCAACTCCTCTGAAATAATAACTTTAAGCTGTTCGATTACACTCTTAATCATTGTACGCCTCGTATAAATTTGATAATTTGTTTATATTTGATAATATTGTATATTCAATGCAATATCAGACGGCCTGTTCAAGCAGTTGCCTGTCTACCTTACCGCTGGGTAACATCGGCAATTCATCCAGGATCACTATCTGATCAGGTACTGCCCGTGCAGGCAGAATATCAATACATGCCTTACGAATATCGCTCTCATTTGCTGTACCCCCTTCAGCTGTAACACAGCAGGCGATAATACCCTTTCCCCGCCTGCTTTCTCCTTTTGATATCACGACAGCGTTCTCCACGGCCTCTATGCCCTTTAGAGAAGTTTCCACGTCGGCAAAAAAAATCAGAAGACCGTCTCTGTTAACGCAGTGATCCTGCCTGCCCATAATTTTTATACGCCCGTCAGGCCGAATACATCCGATATCTTTTGTAGGGAACAAATTGCTCTCATTCGTTGAAAAAGAGTCTATAGATTTACCATCGAGATCAGCATAATCGAGAAAACCGGCTGCATGACGGCACAAAAGTTCGCCTGTATCTGTATCGTAATTTTTTGTACTCAATTGTACATCATGCAACGGTTTTCCTGCTGTTTCTGAACGATCCTGAAAGGAATCATCGGGACTGGATACCGACATCGCCCCCATTTCAGTGCTGCCGTACAGGTTGACCACCGTACCGAAAAGGGATTCATATTGTGCAAATGCCCCTTCTCCCCGAAAACGGTCTCCCGCTGTGACAGTCAGACGATACGGCCTGGAAGTCCTGCGCACCTTTAACAGCGTTTCGCAGAAAATCGGAGTCATGAAAGCTACATTCGGATTGAATGATCGCTCTCGCGGAAGGTATTTAAGGAGATTGGCTCCCTTCTGGATATCAACCGACGCACCTGCCATGACAGCCGGAAGAAAAGCGGCTCCCAAGCCGAACATATGAAAGATCGGGACAGGAATTGCGATGCGATCATTGCCGTCAAGTTGCAACCGCTCAATACAGTTCAGTGCGTTCTGCCGGAGTTTGCGGTGAGAATGGACAACGAGCTTAGGCGTTCCTGTGCTACCGGAAGTCCTCAGATACAGTTTGCCCTGATCATCAGCAACGTTGCCGTTCCATTCTCTATTTTCAATAAAACGCAGGTAACCAACCGGTCCCGCGTCCAGCTTGTCTCCACATATTTTAATACAGAAACGACAGAACGGCGCTATCGAAGATGAATCATGAGCAGGAGGGATAAGCAAGAAACTGTAATTTCTTTTCAACAAATAGAGCAGGGTCAGGGCAGCTGGCAATGTATTTTCGCATTCCAACACCAAAGGCATCGCAACAGTTACACCTTGCTCAAGAAAGTACGCCTCCAACTCGCTCAATATTGTCTGAAGTTCTCCATAAGAGCAGGTATTCAGTCCATCTGTCAATATATGATTCTGATATTGAGTAAGTCGGTCGAATTTTTTAATAAACTCCATCAGATCGATTCTCCTTTCCTTCTTGATTCCCAAAAAACGAAAGCTCTATGGCATCGGAAGGTATCTGCATTTTTGAAGATATTCGACCCACGTCGCAACCAGTTTTTTCTCTACAGGAGGGCAGTCGATTTCGGTATCAAGCAAGCCTTTCAGGGTTTCACTCATATCGAATTGCGGTTTTGTGTGGACCATAGCTTTTGATGAGTTAAGCGCAAAACGCAGGATCGTATACAATTTACTTTTCCGATTTTTATCGACATAACTCCGAACTTCTTCCAGCCATTCCTTTTGAGATATTTTTTCAAGAGAATAACCGAGCTCTCCAATCTTCTCAAAAAAAGTATTCCATGTCACAGGCGACGGATTAAGAATGTGAAATTCTTTCCCCGGCGATTTCTGCTGTGATAAATACACCAAAGCTTGAGAAGCATAGTCGGCCGGTACAAGATATAAAAGGGTCTCACGATCCGGAAATTTTCCCAGCGTGATACAAGCCTGCATCATGCGGATTAAAAAATCGTTCAAATTTCCGTTGACGCCGGTTTTACTGTGTCCCATAATTCGAGCTGTCCGATAAATACTGGCAGAGAGCCCCCGCTCCCTGGCCTGTATGACCAGTTGCTCAGCTGCCTGCTTGCTTTGTTTATATCCTCCCTTCAGAGTGGATTCAGGAAGATCTGTTTCCATGATTTTCCGATCAAGTCCATTATAAAAATTACTGTAAAAAACAGCGACGGTGGAAGTGAAGTGAAAAGGTTTAGTTCTGCCGACAGCGGCCAGCCGAAGAGCTTCGCGGGTACCGTCAACATTGGTTTTTTTCAGGAAGGAATAAGGATAGATCGAATTGACCCAGGCACCGTTATGATAGATTACATCAAGCTGTTCGCCCAAGTCCTGAAACTGTCGAGGAGAAAGCCCCAGCAGAGGTTGAGCCAAATCTCCCTGAACAGGAATAATACGTGACGCGAACTCATCCTGCCAAAAGGAGTAAAAACGGAGATGATCCTCAAGACGCTGACCGGCTGATTCATCTCCCTTGTTGCAGCGAATCAGGCAGTATATATCCGCATCTGTTGTCCGCAACAGTTCATTCAGCAGATATGCGCCAAAAAAACCGGTTGCTCCGGTCAGAAAGACAACCTTCGGATCCGTTGAATTTTCCGATACAGGGTGTGAAAATTGAATATCCTCATCCAACTGCACCTCTGCTTGCAACGCTGTATCTCCATTCATTGCCTATCAATCCTTTTTGCGTAAAAATACTACATCAAAACTCTGACTTATTCCCGCATGGAAATACTCCCCTACCAGAGTGTCATTTTTCGAAACGTACGTCAGTGTATAGGTTGAGCCGGGGTAGCCTGTATCGTTGAGTTCGATAAAAATTTTCAATAACCCGTTTTTTATCATAAACATTGCGCGAGATACGTTAATTGATTTCGGATTATAATAAGCCGCACTCAGTGTTCCATTCTTATCAATCTGTTTGATATCAACAAGATAATTACCATCGGCACGTTGCCATTGAGCAATAAGCTGTTGAGCGTCCGGTTGAGTAGGCTCTTCTGACCAGACAGGACTGGAAACTGCGGCAATGATAACGATGCTGCATAAAAGCAACAAGATATTTTTTTTCAATTTATTCATTTTTTGGTAGTAGCCCTTTAGGTTAAATTGGGCCGTAATATATGGCTGTACGTTTTTAGTGTAACTCTCATAACTAGATATATCCCCCACCTTCAGAGGAAGGTCATACTATTGCTTTGATTTTACCTCCTTCTCTTTTTTTTATAAATTTGGCAGGAACCCCCCCTACAACATTATACGGTTCAACGTCTTTTGTTACTACAGCGTTAGCGCCGACAACAGCCCCCTTACCTACTACAACACCTTGTAAAATAACAGCATGAGTACCAATCCATACATCATCATTAATAAGAATAGGTAAATATTCAAATCCCTGATCACAAATTAATACGGAAGGATCTTCATAGTTATGCCCTCCGCTATTTATGGTAACAAAAGGACCGATTAAAACATTGTTGCCAATTTTAACAGTTGCAGGGGCATTAATAAAAACACTACGATTCATAAAAACATTATTACCAATTTCGAGATTTCTTGGATTCGTGAATATCACACCAGGATGAATAAAAATTTTTTTCCCACAGACAAGTAATGTATTCTCATAGAAAAGATTACGCTTCATCATACTTAGTCCTACAGAGGAACCTTGGCTTAGTTTCTCTTGCAAAATAAACCATCCGGGAGATCCAGCTTCGCAATGACGAATACTGAAGAGAAAGAGGCGACGGACTAATTTATTTCGTACCTTTAAGAGTATCTCTTGATATTTCGGATAAGGATTATCCTGTAAATATTTATTTATTTCTTTTTTCATCAATAACTTGAGAGACAGTACAGTGATAGTCGAGATTATTCAACAGAATTCGTTATAAAAATATTTTTTTAATTTGGTATGAAGTTCCTTTACATTAAGGATAATTATTATTAATAAAATTCATGTTAAACCTCCTTTTTCCCATAAAAACCAACACAACTTTATATAAACTCTACAGTCGCAGGTTCTTCTATCTCGCTAAAATCACGAGATTGACAAAATAAAGTTGGAAGTTTTAAATATCGCAGTTTCAACTAGATATTAAACATAGCTTTTTAAAAGACTGAGAACTCACGACTGTTGAGATATAAAGAAGATATATACTGTTTATACGGAACTGGTGCTGGTAAGTCATCAGGGTGCGTTATTCGGCATTATTAAGATGCCTCCAGAAGAAAGCAGCCGATCTATCCATGGTATCACCAAACCACTGCTTGAAGTTCCAGAAGCCGTGAGGTGCAACCGGGATGAGTACTACTTCAACCGGCACTCCTATATTCCCGTACAATTTGGTTATCTCAAGAGACTGCCTGAACGGAACAAGTCTATCGGACTCACTGTGGATAAGAAGCAACGGTGGAGACGATGCCGTAACATGGCTGATTGGCGATGCAAATGTCCATAAACGAGGATTCTCCTTGTAGGATGTACCTAGAAACTCGACAACATATGAATTTTTTTCTACGTCTGATTCATGTCCTGTAAAAGATAACAAATTAGTAGGGGGTGCAAGCCCAATCACTGCCGATACAGAACTCGCCATATCTTGATTGCCTCCAATTCCAGCCAGAGAAGTCACGCGGTCGGTTACGCCCAGATATATTGCTAGATGTGCCCCAGCCGAACCACCGATTGCACCAATCGCATCTGGATTGAGACGATATCGATCTGCATTAGCCCTCAGCCACCGAACTGCTGCCTTTGTGTCTTCCACAGCGGCTGGAAACACAGCTTCTTTCGATGCACGATATTCAATACTAACGGCAACTAGACCCCGTACCGCAAGCGCAGCGGCCATCGGTCCAAATTTCTCCTTATCACCTCTACGCCATCCCCCGCCTCGAATCACAACAATGGATGGAAGCAGGGTGGTATCTCTTTGGCCTGGTTCATAAAGATCCAGCCGTAAACTGCGATCTCCATATGTTGCATAGACGATGTCACGAGTCACCTTGACATTTTCCGGCAAGATACGAGAAATTGGCTCAGGACTCTGTCCTTGCACTTGAAACGGTATGACAAGTACTGCGACAACCAACATCAGGTGTCTAATCAGCATATCCACATTCTCCTCTTAAATAAATTACGCATCCTATCTAAATAGTATCTTTTTTAGATATTAAGGTTGTTATCTGATGAGTAAGCGAGCGTGCCTTTCTTAAATAAGGAGTAATTTCCTCTTCATTTTTACGCCACTTATCGGGTGACGGCATCGAAACAACCATGCGGGACAAAGGGAGACCACCAGCAAGAAGTTGCTGCGTTTCTTGATCCTCTTGGATATCAGTAAATTGGATTATTTTACTGACAGTCTCCTCTGGTCGTTTGATCAGAGCGTTATACGTTACCAGACACCAATCATCATTATCCAACTTTTTTAAATCATTTATGATGGTTTGATTTGCCTGCTGCCACTGATATGCTGCAATTTCAGCTAAAGGACAATCTACAAGGGATTCCCAGCCTTGAGGTAACAAAAAATGCCACTCTTTATAGGGCCAGCGAGGCATATCCCTATATGCTACAAAAATATTGGAACGCCAACCCTCCAGCATACTGCTGATATTTTCTTCTGGAGTTCGATAAAGAAAAATAAATTTTGCATCAGGAAAGACTGCTTTTAAAAAAGGAATCCTGAGTGCATTTTTCGGCGTTTTTTCAAGAAAACGAACAGAACGAG
>Ga0316189_10001394_pt1 | contig 24021 bp, 19 predicted proteins | sample LowCovwburrow_MG_FD_204930 | JGI IMG/M metagenome (GOLD analysis project Ga0316189, IMG submission 204930) | Coastal sediment microbial communities from Maine, United States - Lowes Cove worm burrow | ecosystem: Environmental > Aquatic > Marine > Coastal > Sediment | place: USA: Maine... | reverse complement strand
CCTGCGCGGGGTGGAGGATAGCGACGATGGCGACCTCCTCCAGGACCATCCGCGACGTCTTCGTCGTCCTCCTCCTCCTCGGGATCCCGCTCCTCCTCCTGCGCTCCGCGACCCAGGATCCGCACCGCCTGAGCCCCTTCGACCGGACCGTGCGACGGATCGGCGGACCCCTCGAGGCTGGCCTCGGCTACGCGGCGACGACGGTCGGCTCCTTCTTCGAGCGCTGGCTCCTCCAGGCCCGCCTCCAGGAGATCAACGCCGAGGTCAACGCCGAGAACCGCCTCCTCCGCCTGCGCCTGCGGGAGCTGCTGCGGGTCGAGGAGGAGAACCGCGAGCTGAGGCGCTCACTGCAGATGCGCGACAAGGTCGCCGAGGACATGCTCGCCGCCGAGGTCACCGCCTTCGAGCAATCCCCCTACTTTCGCGTGCTCAAGCTGGTCCTCGATCGCGGCGATAGGTTCGTGCTCCCAGGGATGGCCGTCCTCGCCGACACCGGCGTCGTCGGTCGCATCGACCGGGTCACCGACGATCGCAGCGACGTCATGCTGATCACCGACCCGCGCTCGAAGGTCGCGGTCGAGGTCGCCCGGACCCGCGCCGCAGGGATCCTCGAGGGCGCCGGCGAGGATCACTGCATCGTCGTCGTCGCCTCCGAGACCCCGGTCGAGGTCGGCGACTTCATCCAGACCACCGGCGTCGACGACCTCTTCCCGAAGAGCCACCCGGTCGGCCGGGTCGTCGCGGTCGAGAACCTGGTCGGCGATCAGCAGCGCCTCGAGGTGCTCCCCGCGGTCCGCTTTGACCGCCTCAACATGGCCTGGGTGATCCTCGCGAGCGCCCCTCCGCCAGACAGCCAGGCCGAGCTCCGGCGGGCTCAACCCGCAGCCCGAGGGCTCCAACCCCTGCGCTAGGTCGACTGTGCTCAGCGCCTCTCTCCTGATCGCCCTGGGCTGGATCCTCACCGCGGGGATCGCCGGGCTCAGCCACGCCTTCTCGATCACCCTGGTCCTGCCGGCGACCAGCGTCATCCTCCTCTGCCACGTCGCCTTCGATCGCGAGCGCAGCCTCGCCGCAGGGATGACGATGGCGATCATCCTCGGCTACTTGGAGGACCTCCATCAGGGCCTGCCGCTCGGCACCCTCACCCTCGCCTTCGCCCTCGTCTACATCGCCCTCTCTTGGCTCAGCCTGCGCCTCGCGGTCAGCGGCAGCATCGTCAGAGCGCTCACCGCGCTTGTCGCCTGCCTCGCCGTTGACCTCCTCACCTGGGGGATCCTCGTAGCCCTCGCCGACCCCCTCGGGATCTCCCGTGAGGGCCTCCAGAGCGGCCTACGCATGATCCACTGGCACGCGCTGGCGACGATGCTGGCGGCGCCGGCGGTCTGGGGCATGATCGCCGGGCTTGACGCGTTTGTCCGTCGACGGCGTCGGGGTGGAAAGAGCGCAAACCCCGGCACCCAGCTCCCCTTTCGCCAATAGCGATCGACCCCCGTGAGCAGCCTTCAACGCAGCGAAGATCTCCGCAGCCTCGTGCCTCGCCTCCAGGTGATGGCCCTGCTCGCGACGCTGGTCTTCATCGCCCTCCTGGGTCGCCTCTGCCAGCTCCAGATCCTCGAGGGGGAGCACTACACCCGCAGGGCCGAGCGCAACTTCATCAATGAGATGATCGTCGAGGCACCGCGCGGCCGGGTCTTCGCCAGCGGCAGCGAGGTGCTCGCGACCAACCGCCCTGCCTACACCCTCTACGTCACGCCCAGACCGCGGGTGACCGTCGAGAGCGAGGACCCGGAGGCGCCGCCGGTCGGCGCCCGCGTGCCCCTGGACGACGCCCAGATCGAGGAGCTCGCCGAGCTCATCGACTTCGTCGACCAGGACGATCGCGACGCTTTCTTCGTCAAGATCGCCGACCGCCGGGCGGACGAGCTCAACGGCAAGTACCCCCTCGCGGTCCGCTCCAACCTGACCTGGGAGGAATACGCGCGGATCGAGACCCGCCACGAGGCGCTGGGCGAATGGGTCGAGATCCGCGAGTCCGCCCGCCGCTACTACCCCAAGGGGGAGCTGGTCGCGTTTCTCAGCGGCTACGTCGGCGAGATCACGCCCAAGGGCCTGGCCCAGTCGGCGGGGGCCTATCGTCTCGGCGATCGGGTCGGCAAGACCGGCATCGAACGACAGTGGGAGAACTACCTCCGCGGTCGCCTCGGCCGCAGCTCACGGGTCGTCGACATCCACGGCCGCGCCGTCGCAGAACCGCCGCCGGACGCCCTCGCCGCCCTGCCCTCGGTCGAGGATCCGATCCCCGGCCAGGACATCCACCTGACGATCGACCTCGAACTCCAGAAGATCGCGACCGACGCCTTCGAGGGCAAGCCCGCCGGGGCTGTCGTCGCCATCGAGCCGCAGACCGGGCGGATCCTGGCGATGGTCTCAGTCCCCTCGATCGACCCCAACCGCCGGCAGCAACCGATCCCCCGCGCTGAGTACCAAGAGTGGGAGGAGAGCCCCTACAAGCCCTTCATCGACCGGACAGTGCAGGAGCACTTCTTCCCGGGCTCGACCTACAAGGTGGTCTCGGCGCTGGCGGCCCTCGACGATCCGACCTTCGATCCAGAGCGCGAGGTCGTCTGCGACGGCTTCGTCAAGTACGGCGGTCGAAGGTTCAAGTGCACCCACAAGCACGGGCCGGTCGACCTCCACCAGGCGATCGTCGAGTCCTGCAACGTCTACTTCTATACGCTCGCGATCGAGGACGTTCTCTCCCTCGAGCGCCAGGAGATCTTCGCCCGACGGACGGGCCTCGGCGAGCGCACCGGCCTCGGCCTCAACTCCGAGACCAAGGGGATCATCCCGACCGAGGCGTTCGAGGCCCGCGAGGGAACGTACCAGCGCGGTGTTCAGCTCAACTCGGCGATCGGCCAGGGCAACGTGACGGCGACTGTCCTCCAGGTCGCCGTCCTCTACGGGGCGATCGCCAATGGCGGTCAGGTGATGACGCCCTACCTGGTCGACCGGATCGAGACTCACGATCGCAAGCTAGTCTTCGCCTCGACTCCGCAGGTCCGCCGCGATCTGGCGGCGATCGTCCCCGCCGATCGCCGACGGATCCATCAGGCCCTGATCGGCGTCGTCAACGATCCGCTCGGCACCGCCTACTCCGAGCGCCTGCCGAACATCACCGTCGCCGGCAAGACCGGGACCGCCGAGGTCGGGACCGAGATGTCCCGCCGCCGGCGCAAGAAGAAGGACGAGGAGCTCGAGAACCCCGACTGGGACACCACCGAAGACCACGCGTGGTTCGCCTCCTACGCCCCCGCTGAGAACCCGCGGATCGCGGTCGCGGCCTTCGTCGAGCACGGCGGTGTCGGTGCCGACGCGGCCGCGCCGATCGCCATGAAGCTGATCGAGTACTACCTCAGCCGGACTGAGGATCCCTCGTCGGCGCCGATCCGCCCCTCCGGCGTCGCCCCGCCTCTGCCAGGTCAGCGCGCCCTGGACTCCGCCCCTGCGGGCCCCAAGGGTCCCCGCCTCGGCCAGCGAGGCGGGTCCCGATGAGATCCCTCGGCGGACCCAAGACCCGGATGGGTCGCATCATCGGCTCGATCGATTGGGTGATCGTGACCCTGGTTGGAGTGATCGTCGCCCTCGCGATCATCAACCTCAACAGCGCCTCAGGCTCAGCCTGGTCCGGGAAGATCCAGACCCAGATCCGATGGATCAGCATCGGCGCGGTCGCGGCCGCCATCGTCGCCGCCTTCGACTACCGCTTCCTCTACCGCATCGCCTACTCCGCCTACGCCTTCGGTATCGGCCTCTTGGCCCTCGTCCCCCTGGTCGGGATCATGCGCAACGGGGCCCGCCGTTGGCTCGGCGTCGGCGACTACCAGTTCCAGCCCTCGGAGCTGATGAAGGTGCTCCTCCTCCTGGCGCTGGCCCGCTACCTCCACGATCACGGCAGCGTCGGGCGCAAGCGATCGCGCCTGCGACGGCTCCTGATCCCGACCTGCCTCGTCGGCCTCCCGGTCAGCCTGATCATCGTCCAGCCGGACCTCTCGACCAGCATCATCTGCATCCTCCTGACGATGTCGCTGCTGGCGGTCGGCGAGCTCAGCGTCCGCGAGATGCTCGGGATCGGCATCACCGGCCTGGTGACGATGGTCCTCGGCTGGGGCTTTTTCATGCTCGACTACCAACGCTCGCGGATCGACGTCTGGCTCAACCCCGAGGCCTACGCCGACAACGAGGGCTACCAGACGATCCAGGCGATGATCGCCGTCGGCGATGGATCCTTCTTCGGCCGTGGCGTCGGTCAGGGCACGCAAAACGCCCTCCATTTCCTCCCCTATCGCGACACCGACTTCCCCTTCGCCGTCTTCGCCGAAGAGTGGGGCTACCTCGGGACGTCGATGGTCCTGCTGATGTTCCTCTGCCTGGTGATGTGGTGCCTGAACATCGCCTCGCAGGCCCGCGATCGCTTCTCCTCGCTCCTCTGCGTCGGCATCGCCGCGCTCTTCTTTTGGCACATCCTGATCAACGTCGGTATGGTTCTCCAGCTCCTGCCGGTCACAGGGGTCACTCTGCCCTTCTTCAGCCTCGGCGGCTCCAACGCCCTGACGATGATGATCGGCGTCGGCGTCCTGCTCAGCGTCAGCCGCTCCCGCGAGCGTCGCTCCTAGCGGGCGCGATGTATTGCGCGGGGCACCCGAGCTCGACCTACCTCCCGACCCCGCAAGCGCGGAGCGAGCGGGTCAAGGCCGACCACCCCCCAAGCGCTGATCCGATAGACGTCGAAGCCGACCGCCCCGAGCTGAGCTCGGCGACCGTCAAGGCCGTGCGCCCCGCGACCGCTCCTCGTGCGGGCTACTCGGCCTTGGCCGCGGCTGTGACGTCGACCTTCTCCCAGAACCCGTGGAGCAGCCAGAACATGCCGACCTCGATCGCGCCGCCCATCCCCAATTCGCCGGCGAGGCTGTTGCCCAGGACCGCCATCGCCCCCGCGACCGCCCCGGCCTTGAGCAGCGATGACGTCGCCCCCCGGGCGCTCATGTAGGCCCAGCTGAGGATGAACCACCCTGCGATCGAGAGGATCCACGGCTCGCCTACGACCATGAAGAGCCCGTACGAGACCGCGCCGGCGAAGACCCCAGAGAAGAGGAGCGTGAGGGTCCGGCCGAAGCTCAGGCAGACGAGACCGCCGGGGATCGCGATGACCGACCAGGAGAGCGCAGCCCAGGCATAGGGCCCGATCTCCGGGTCCGTCAGGATCTCCTGGAACTCGACGTCGACAAACTCAGTCGCCATCTGCGAGAGGAAGACGAAGATGATCGCCGCCGCGATTCCGCGGGCGAAGGGCCGCACCGTGACCTCGCCGCCGGGCTTGGGCTTCGCGCCCCTCTCCTCCTCCGCCTTGACGTCCATCCCAGCGAGGAGCGCCTCGAACTCGGCCATATCGTCGGCGTCGGCGTCAGCGTCGTCGAGCTCGTCGCCGTCATCGTCCGCGAACTCGAAGTCGTCGTCACAGATCTCGTGGTTCTCGTCGTGCCCGCTGAAATCGTCGTCGTCGTCGTCGTCGTCGTTGTCATCGCGGACGAACACGAAGGGCTTGACCTTGCCCCGCGACGGGAAGGCGCGCGCCGGAGGAGCGCTCGTAGGCGATGAGAACGGCGACGAGACCGGCGCCAGGGAGGGCGACGGCGGCGGACGCCGCGATGCACCATCCCCCTCCGACTCGGACATCGAGTAGGAGGGCCGCGCCGAGAGCGAGTCGCTGAAGGTGAGCGGCTTGCGGGCGACCACGGGGTGACGCTCCACGCGTACCTCCGCCGCCTCTCCGCCGACCGCCGCGATCGCCTCGGCGAGCCGCTTCGCCGTCGACGGGTCGAGGTTTCCGAAGCGATAGAGCTGACCGCGGACCAGGGTGCGGACCTCGTGCCCAGACTCGCTGAAGCTGCGGGTCGCCTGCAGCCCCTTGGCCTCGGCCGCAGCGAAGCTCGAGTGGACCCCCCAGTCACCAAAGCGGGCGCAGACGAAGTAGCAGCTCACCCCTTCGATGATGAGATAGCCCGTGAAGAGCTGACTCGCCGTCGCGACCATCTCCCGCGGTCGCACCGGCCTCTCGAGGTGGTTCTCGAGGGCCTTGAGCACTGCGGCTCGATCATCGCTTGGGGTCGATCGCACTCGCAGATCGTCGCTCATTCGCGGCCGACGACAAAGCCTTCTCTCGCCCGGATTTCCGCGCCTTCGGGGGCGAGGTCGACCCCGAGCGCGCGCGCCAACGCTGCACCACGAGGTAAATGACGACAAAGCTAAGCCCCCCCCCGATCGGCATCAGGACCGTGCCACCTGTGAGAAAGGGGCCGACAAGCTCGGAAAAGAGGTCCCACCAGCCCGGGCCATCGAGCACCCGCAGCTCCTCCCAGGTCGGCGCTTCGAGGCCCCACAGGCGCATACCGACCCAGAGATCGATGAAGTAGAAGAAGGGGCCGGTGACCGGGTTGATGATCGCGGTCCCGAGGTACGTCGCCACCGGGCTCAGGCGGAGCACGGGGATCAGCGCGAAGGCCATGAACATCCCGAGAAAGGGGATAGGCAGGAGCGAGAGCCCAAAGCCGACGGCAAACCCCGTCGCGATCCCCCGGGCCGAGCCGTTGAGCGCGAGGAGTTGGTTCAGCCAGGCTCGAAAGCGCTGCACCACGACAGTGTAGTGTGCCCATCCGCGGCAGCACTCCGAATCGCCACGACGATCACTACAGCGGTCCGCCGCAGACGGCTCCTCGCCGCCCGCGATGAAAGTCCTGCGCGCTCTGCGGCCCTCGTCAACCCGGTCGACTTCGACAACATGCCGCTGTACCGGGCCGTACTCTAGGTTATGGCGGAGCGAAACGGCTCGACGAGGGCCGCAGAGCGCGGGACTACTTCTGCCGCTTCTGCCGCGGGCTTCTAGGCGTCGAGGGCGTCGATCAGGCCGAGGATGAAGAGCACCGAGACCAGCTCGCGCTCGTCGGTGTCCCATTCACTGAGCATCTGCTCGAGGCTCTGGGTGCCGTCAAAGCGCCGCAGCCACAGCCCCTCGGTGGGGAGTAGGCCGAGGCCGTCGATCAACGACTCGGCGCTCTCCGGGCTCCGCAGGCGAGGCCGCCGAGAACGATCGCCGACCGCAGACCAGAGCTCGTCGAGGTGGATCCGGTGGCGGGCGGCGCCCATGATGATCACCGCCGTCGGCGAGCCGAGGGTGACGACCTCGTCACAGAGATCTCCAGTGTCGAAGAGCCACTCGCCGTCCTGCCAGAGGAACATCGTGTCGAACATGTGCAGGAGGTGCTCCTGCAGCGCCTCGTCGAGGGCGCTCTGGGGGATCAGCTTCGCCTCCACGAGCACCTCACCGCTGCGCCGCGAACCCTTGTTGGCGATCAGCTCCTGCGCCGACTCGTACTGGGCCCGGCTGAGGAGGCCGCGCTCGAGCAGACGGTCCGTAAGACGGTCATCGCTGAGGTTGGAGCGGGCGAAGACGGGCTGTCCATGGGTGAACCAGACCCACTTCTCGACCCCCTCATTCCTGACCTTGAGGCAGCCGCTAGCGTTGGCGGCGGTCAACGCCCAGAGCAGGGCCGGCATCCGCGTATCGCAGAGACGGCCGGAGGTCCCCGGCATCCCCTCGATCTGGCTATAGCTCTGCTCGTCGAGCACGGTTCGCCTGTCCGTCGGCGCGCCGACCTGCGTCGAGGTGGGCGCGCACTATGAACTCATACACGATCCACGAGCGCGACGAACGACGAATTTGTCAGCAAATACACACTTAGAGCAATCCGAGCCCCTTCAGGACATCCCTCCGGTCTCGTGCGGCTATCCCGCGACTGCTCCTCCTCCTGCGAACCATCCTTCGCGCCGATCTGCGGCCCTGGCCCGGCGATGGGAGCCTGCCTGCCAAGTGTCCGAGAAGATCGACAGGTCGGGTCACACGACCGGAGTCATGAGTCGACGTCACCTCGACCGCGCTGAGCTGTAACGCTGTCGCTCGGCTGCCGAGGCCGCCGAGGCCGCCGGACTTGCCAGCGATGGGAGCTCCGCCGGCGACCTCGCGCCGCAGTCGGTCGATGGAGCGGTCGGGCTCGGCCCCTTGTGAACACCCAGGATGCCCGGTCGGTCCGCGCGGCGGCGGCGAAAAGGGGGGCCTGGTCCGCGAACCCGCCGGTAGACCACCTTTGGGCTCTGCTCCGTGGGCGTGATCGCTCGCGCAATCGCCGCTTGCATTATCTACTCATCAGTAGATAATCGATTGAGCGCATGGCTCGTCCCCCCTCCAGCAACCGCCGCTCGACCGCAGAGCGCCTCCTCGACGCCGCCGCCGAGGCCTTCGCTGTGCACGGGCCGCACGCGACCCGGCTGGCCGACATCGCCGCAACCGTCGGCATTCGCAGACCCTCTCTCCTCTACCACTTCCCGACCAAGGAGAGCCTCTACGCCGCGGTGGTCGACCGCGCCTTTCGCCAGCTCGGCGACGCGCTAGGCCAGGCGATGACCCGCGAGGACGACTTTCGCGCCCGCTTCGACCGGATCATCGGCACGTTCATCGACTTTATCGATGAGCACGCCGAACTCGCCCGAATCCTCCTCCGCGAGCTCCTCGGCGCCGACGGTCCGGGACGGACGATCGTCGCCCAGCGAGTCGCACCGATCCTCGACATCGTCGTCCGATTTATCCAACGCGACGGTCGAAAGGTGATCCGCGAGGGCCTCGCGATCCGCCAGGCGGTCCTCCAGATCACCAGCAGCGTGGTCCTCCGCGCCGCGTCGGGCGACCTCAGCCCGCTCCTCTGGGGCGATGAGGACGCGACCTTCAGCCTCGCCCACACCCTCTTCTTCGCCGAGGCGCCCGCAGTTCAGGACTGCGAGCGCGCCCCGAGCTCCACGACGACGACGCCCCCCACAGGCCCATCGGCGAAGCCCACCGACCCCCCCACCGACCCCCCCGTCGACCCCGCCATCGATCTCATCGACCTGGAGTAGTAGAGCAATGGATCTCCGCAGCATCCCGGACCGCGTCCGCGCAATCAACCCGAGCGGCCTCCTCCGCCAGGCAGCCCGCACGGGCAACGTCAAGGTGACGCTCTCCCTCCTCGGGCCAGCCCTGCGGGGGCTCGTCCTCCGCGGCGGTCGCGAGCCCCAGACCGTGATGAAGGCGGCCCACGACGTCCGCTTTGACTGGACCTACACCCGCGACAAGCCCGAGCTCACGAAGCTCTACGAGGCCGCCAAGCGGACCCAGTGGAACGCGACGACGGACATCGACTGGAGCCGCGAGGTCGATCCCTACAACCCCGCCCACGAGCTCTTCCCCGAGCACGAGCTGCCGATCGCCCAATTCAAGCCCTACTTGAAGCTCAGCCACCGCGAGCGCCAGACTCGGCGCTGGGCCCTAACCTCGTGGATGCTCTCGCAGTTCCTCCACGGCGAGCAGGCCGCGCTCTTCGCCGCCTGTCAGGTGACCGAGGCGATCGACTGGATGGACGGCAAGCTCTACGGCTCGACCCAGGTCGTCGATGAGGGTCGGCATGTCGAGGTCTTCCACCGCTACCTGGAGACCAAGCTGTGCAAGAGCTACCGGGTCAACGACAACCTCTTCACGCTGATCGACGCGCTGGTCAGCGACAGCCGCTGGGACATCAAATTCCTGGGCATGCAGATCATGGTCGAGGGGCTGGCGCTCGGCGCCTTCGGCATCCTCCGACAGACCACCCGCGAGCCGCTCCTCCGCCAGCTCCTACGCTACGTGATCACCGACGAGGCTCGTCATGTCCACTACGGGGTCCTCGCCCTCAAGGACTACTACCGCGAGATCCCCGAGAAGGACCGACGGGAGCGCGAAGACTGGGCCTTTGAGGTCGCGGTCCTGATGCGCAACCGCTTCCTCGCCCACGAGTTCTACGACGAGTATTTTAGCCACGCTCTCAGCCGCAAGGCCTGGGAGGAGATGGTCCTCCGCTCGCCCTACATGGAGCGCTTTCGGCGGATGATGTTCAAGCGGCTGATCCCCAACCTCAAGCGGATCAACCTCCTCAGCGATCGGATCCGCCCGCACTACGCCTCCTTGGGTCTCCTCGACTTTGAGCACGCGCAGGCGGCTACAGAGCTCACCGCCGACCAGATCATCGCCGAGACCGATCGCCAGCTGCCGCGGACGGATCTGATGTAGCGCCGCGGAGCCCTCATCCCTGCTCGCCCTCCCCTGCGCCCCTGAGCACTCGCCGCGGCCGCAGACGTCCGACCAGCTCCTCCGCCCGTGCGACCGCTGATTCACAGCGCACAGCATGGTGGCCGCGCCCCTTCGACTCGTAGCCGAGCTCACAGTCGTCGATCCCCTCCGCCGCGAAGAGCTCCCGCAGATGCTTGTGAAAGTGCTCCGCAGTCCCGACCGCGTTCGGGCCGAAGAAGTCCCAGAAGAGCTGGACACGGTCGCTTCGCGGTGTCGTCATGGCCCCGTCACGATCGTCCAGAGATCGGGCGACCGCAAGCTGCAACGGTGAGAGCGCGGGGCCGAACCCCACCCCGTGCAGTCGATCCCAGCTCCGTCCCACATCACCGCGCCCCTCTCTCCCGCGCCGACCGCTGCCCAGGCGACGGCCGCGACCGTCGAACTGCGCCGCAGCGCACGGCCGACGCAGCTCCTCCTCAGCGCCGACGAGCGCTCTCCGCTCGCCCTGCACCCGGGACGACCGTGCCTCCTCGGCACCTCGACGGCCGCGGATCTCCAGCTCACCGACCCGACCTGCTCTGGCCGCCACGCCCGGATCTCCTGGGAGGGCGAGGGTTGGCTCATCGAGGATCTCGGCTCGACCAACGGCACCTATGTCGACGGCGTTCGCGTCCGCCAGGCCTGGCTCCGGGCCAACACCAGCCTCCGCCTCGGCCGTTGGCGGGGTCGCCTGGTCGCCCCAGAGCCCGCCCACCACCAGCCTCGCCTCGCCGGAATGCACGGGCGCTCGCTAGCCTTTCGCCGCCTGGTCGAGACTCTCCGCCGCTTCGCGCCGCTGCCGACCACAGTCCTGATCAAGGGACCGACCGGCTCCGGCAAGGAGCTGGCGGCCCGCGCCCTGCACGAGCTCGGGCCGCGGAGCCGAGGGCCCTTCGTCGCGATCAACTGCGGCGCGCTCCCAGAGGCGCTCTGTTCGAGCGAGATCTTCGGTCATGTTCGCGGCGCCTTCACGGGGGCCATTCGGGCCCACGAAGGTGCCTTCGTCCGCGCCCGCCGCGGCACCCTCTTCCTCGATGAGATAGGCGAGCTACCGCCCCAGATCCAGGCCACCCTCCTCAGGGTTCTCGAGACCCGCAAGGTCGTCCCGATCGGCGGTGAGCAAGAGATCGACGTCGACCTGCGGGTGGTCGCCGCGACCCACAGGCCGCTCGACGCCTGGATCGACGAGGGCCGCTTCCGCGAGGATCTCTACCATCGCCTCGGCGTGCTCACGGTCGACCTCCCGCCCCTGCGGGAGCGCAAGGGCGACATCCCGCTGCTCATCGAGCGCTTCTCCGCGACCATCGAGGCCGAGCTAGGGCGCCCGGTCGTCCTCACCGACGAGGCCATCGAAGCGGCCCGCCGATCTCCATGGCCGGGGAACATCCGCCAGCTCCGCAACTCCCTCCTCAGGGCCGCAGTCGCCAGCGACGGACCGATCACCGCCGCCGATCTTCTGCCACCGGCAGCCCACGGATCGAGCCTGCGAAACCGCGGATGCCTGGCCGTCCCCCGCGGCACCTATGCGCAGATGACCCACGCCCTCCTCGACCAGGTGCTCCGCGAGGCCGGCTCGATCCGCAAGGCGGCCAAGCTGCTCGAGATCCCGCGCTCGACGCTCGGCGCCTGGGTCCGCCGCGGAGCCGGCGGACACCCGCGCGACCGAGAGCAGCAGGATCTGCCTACGCCCTAGGCAAGCGGACTCGGTCGGCAGTCTGCTCTTCGTCCCACGTCCGCATCACAAAGCCTGCGGTGGGCGGTCGGAGGCTGAGGCGATGGCCGATCGAGGGGGACCGCGCTCCCTCAGACAGGTCGGGGCATGCGTCGACCCCCAAGGGGGTCGATGCACGTCCTAGGCTCACTCGCACGACCCCCCTCGCCCGTCCCTGCAGCTCGTCCTCCTCCGGAGTGAAACCGGGGTCCCGGAGGCTGTAGTGCTGGGAGACCGGCTAGCCCGCCATGAGCTGTGGAGTCGGGGTCGCGGAGGCTGTGGTGCTTGGAGACAGGCTGACCCACCATGAGCTGTGGCGGCTCGTCCTGACTCGCGCGGCCCCCCCCGACCCGGCCATCGCCACAGCCTCGCTAGCGGATGTAGATCGCATAACGCCAGCTCCCCTCGATGATCTCGACGTTGTTGCCAGCAAGCCCCGGCTGACCGTCGATCTCCCAGTTGCCCCAGGGGCCAGCCGGCGAGGCGTGACGGTCAAAGCCCCAGAGGATGGTCTGATCGCCCTCGCCGACGCCGATCCCGACCTGCGGCCAGTACTCCGGATCGCCGGTGAAGACCTCGATATTGGCGCCGCTCGGGATCACGTCGACGATCCCGAGCGAGGTCCCGCCGACGCAGGGCCCGTCGACGATGCACATTCCTTCGATCCCCTCATCGCGGGTGAGGATCGCGTAGCGCGTCGGATCGAGGGTGTCGACCGGCTCCCAGGCGAAGATAACCTGGTGGTAGAGGCTGAGATCGAGGCCGCCACTGTGGACCGCCTCGCTCTCCTCCCAGGGCGCGACAGGCTCGATCTCCGCGACCGTGTCGAGGGCCACCTCGAGCTTCGCGGCCTCGGCGTAGGAGGCCGCCGCATCCCCGCGGTTGAAGATCGACGTCCAGCCGCCGCCCTCAAAGCTCATCTCGCAGTACACCTCGACCGGCGGCCGCGGACCCTCGAGCCCGTCGTTGTCGACGACGTAGACCCCGTCCCCGATGTTCAGGCCGAGCTCGCGGATGTCGAGACAATGACGAGGGCTGACGCAGATCCCGCCCGCACAGGCGCCGGACATGCAGTCCTCGGCGACCTCGCAGGGGTCACCGCTCTTGCAGCTCGGACAATCACCGCCGCAGTCGACCGCATGCTCAGTGCCGTTTTGGACACCGTCGTCGCAGGTCGAGGCGATGCACTCCGCGCTACAGCCGTCGTCATCGACGTCGTTACCGTCATCACACTCCTCAACGCCGACGTAGGCGTAGCCGTCACCGCAAAAGGCGAGCTCACAGTTCGTCAGGCAGCCGTCGCTGTTGTCCAAATTGCCGTCGTCACAGGCCTCTCCCGGATCGGGCACACCGTCACCGCAGGCAGCGTCGACACCGGTCGAGTCGCTCTCTGCGGTGCCGCTCCCCGTCGTGCCACTCGTGCCGCCCGTGCCGCTCGTGCCCGTGGTCTCACCGCCGGTCGTCGCTGGATCTTCGCCGGTGGTCTCGCAGGTCCCGGAGGCGTCGCTCTCATCGGTATCGTCGCCCGACTCACCCGCGGTCGCGCTCCCGACACCGTCGTCGAAGTTCCCCAGCGTGATCACACAAGCGCTGTTCATGGCCACAAGAAGACCGACCCCAAAGGGGGATTTCCATCCGTTCATGATTCTCATCGGAGTCACCTCACCCGCCAGGTGCAGGCCCCCCACCCTGGGGGCCAGCGGAGCTGCGCGAGGGGCACAGACATCCGCGTGGCGGGCACTCGTGATACCCGCAGCGCTAGGCCTGGATCAGATCATCTGCGAACACCTCGCGCGGGCCCGACAACGCAGCCAGCGCGCTTGGTGTATGGTCTCCGCGCACCGCTGGGGGTGGCTCGGCGGACCGAGCCTGAGAAACACCCCTCGAACCTGATCCGGCTAGCACCGGCGGAGGAAAGCGAAGATGAGCGACACTACCAAGACCCCCACCACCTCGGACACCCCCCCCAAGCGCCGCCTCAACATGGCCGGCGACGACGTCGAGTCCGTCCGCACCCTCCCCCCCCTAAGCGACAGCTTCCCGCGCTCGGCCAAGGTCACCCACAGCGAGCTCGAGGTCCCCTTCCGCAGGATCGAGCTGAGCGGTGGCGAGCCGCCGATCGAGGTCTACGACACCACAGGGCCGCAAGGGATCGATCCCCGCCAGGGGCTGCCCAAGCGCCGCCAGCCCTGGATCGAGCGCCGCCTCAGGTCGAGCGACGGCAACCACTCGCAGATGCACTACGCCCGGCAGGGCATCATCACCGAGGAGATGCGCTTTTGTGCGCTCCGCGAGAACGTCGAGCCCGAGTTCGTCCGCTCGGAGGTCGCCCTCGGCCGGGCGATCATCCCCGCGAACATCAACCACCCGGAGATCGAGCCGATGATCATCGGCCGCAACTTCCTGGTGAAGATCAACGCCAACATCGGCAACTCCGCGGTCTCCTCGTCGATCGAGGAGGAGGTCGAGAAGCTGCAGTGGTCGACCCGCTGGGGCGCCGACACGGTGATGGACCTGTCGACCGGCAACAACATCCACGCGACCCGCGAGTGGATCATCCGCAACTCGCCGGTGCCGATCGGCACCGTGCCGATCTACCAGGCGCTGGAGAAGGTCAAGGGCAAGGTTGAGGACCTCAACATCGACATCTTCATGGAGACCCTGGAGGAGCAAGCCCAACAGGGGGTCGACTACTTCACGATCCACTCCGGCGTCTTGCTGCGCTACGTTCCGCTGACCGCCAAGCGGGTGACCGGCATCGTCTCCCGCGGCGGCTCGATCATGGCCAAGTGGTGCATGCACTACCACAAGGAGAGCTTCCTCTACACCGAGTTCGAGCGGATCTGCGAGCTCATGAAGAAGTACGACGTCTCCTTCTCGCTCGGCGATGGCCTCCGCCCCGGCTCGATCGCCGACGCCAACGATGAGGCCCAGTTCGCCGAGCTCCAGACCCTCGGCGAGCTGACCAAGGTCGCCTGGAAGCACGACGTCCAGGTGATGATCGAGGGCCCCGGCCACGTGCCGATGCACAAGATCAAGGAGAACATGGACATCCAGCTCGAGGTCTGCCACGAGGCGCCCTTCTACACTCTGGGACCCCTGACCACCGACATCGCCCCGGGCTACGACCACATCACCTCGGGAATCGGCGCGGCGATGATCGGCTCCTTCGGCTGCGCGATGCTCTGCTACGTCACCCCCAAAGAGCACCTCGGCCTCCCCAACAAGGAGGATGTGAAGACCGGCGTGATCACCTACAAGATCGCCGCCCACGCGGCCGACCTCGCCAAGGGACATCCCGGGGCCCAGGCCCGCGACGACGCCCTCAGCAAGGCCCGCTTCGAGTTCCGCTGGCACGATCAGTTCAACCTCTCGCTGGACCCCGACACCGCCCGCGAATTCCACGACGAGACCCTGCCCGCAGAGCCGGCCAAGGACGCCCACTTCTGCTCGATGTGCGGCCCCCACTTCTGCTCGATGAAGCTCAGCCAGGACGTCCGTGACTTCGCCGCGCAAGAGGAGATCGAGCGCGGGATGGCCGAGAAGGCCGCGGAGTTCCGCGAGGGCGGCAGCGACCTCTACGTCCGCTCGGACGAGAGCGCCGCCGAGTAGGCCGAGTCCAGACGACCCCCCGAGCCCGCTGCCGATTCGGCGGCGGGCTCGACGTTTAACCGTGCTCTGAACGGAAGGCCGATCCGGCAGAGGTTCCCAGCGCGCCGACGCCATCAACTCCGCCGCCGGCCTCACTCCGTCCAGCCCCCTTCTCTCCTCTGACCTGGGCCGAGCCTCAGCGAGCCCCGATCCAGAGGCCAGCCCTGGGCCGAGGAACGGCGCGGAGCCGTGGAGCGCTTCGACGGCGGGCTCGGAGCTTGCGAGGCGAGCTGCTAGAGTGCGCCGATGCCCGCGCCGAGTTCCTGGGCGAGCCGCTCGCTCCTCACCGGCCTCGCCGGCGCTGCCCTCCTCGCGCCGATCGAGGCGGCCTCGCTGGAGCCGCTAGAGGGCGACCTCCTCTGGGTGAGCACGACCCTCCTCTTCGGGCTCGGGACCGCGATCGCGCTGCTCTTGCTCGCCCAGGAGCGCCTCGTCGTCGTCCTCCGGCGACAGAGCGACCGCCCGCTGCTGGTGGCGATGATCCGCAGCGCCGGCGGGCTCCTGGCGTTCATCCCCGTCACCGCACACCTCTTCGAGGGTGCCTTCGCGAGCAGCCTCCCCGGCGCTGCCGCGGCCCCCTACGTGCTGCCGGCGCTAGGCTACCTCGGCCTCGTCGTCGTCGTATGGCTCGGCGCCCGGCTCCTCGAGGTCGGTACGGCGAAGGTTCCCCTCGCGAGCCTCCGTCGACGTCGCCGCGTCGCCGGCGTCGCCCTCGTTCTCCTGGCGATCGCCATGGAGCTCGCGAACCGTAGCCTCTTCCGCTCCGAATACCCGGACATCCACACCTTTCTCCTGATGGCCGCCTGCGTCAGCGTCGGTATGGCCCTTCGCCTGCTCGTACTGGCCCCCGCGGCGGGACCCGGAAGAAGGGCCACGCTCCTGCTCATGCTGCTCATGCTGGCGGCGAGCGCCAACTTCGCGCACTGCCTCAACGGTGGCCTCCAGAGCCCCGAAGCCCGCCTTGCGGTGGCCACCCGCGGCAACCACACGCGGATGCTCGTCCGCCTGGTCCGCGGCCTCAGCGACCGCGACGGGGACGGTTTTGCGGCGATCCTCGGCGGTGCCGACTGCGACGACAACGATCCGGCGATCCACCCCGATGCCCGTGAGCTCGTCGGCAACGACGTCGACGAGGACTGCGACGGCTACATCGCAAGCGTTGACCTGACCGTCGCCCGCGACGAGGCCGAGGAGGCCCGCGACGAAGAGGTCGGCCAGTGGATCGAGAGCGAAGAGGTTCGCGCCGTCCGAGAGCGCCTCGGCGCGGCGCCGATCCTCCTGCTCTCCGTCGACGCCCTCCGCGGTGATGTCCTCCAGGACACACCAAAAAACCGCGAGGACTTCCCGAACCTCTTCGCCCTCCTCGACGCCTCGACCAGCTTCTCCTACGCCTTCTCCCCGGCGGCGGGGACCGATCTCTCGGTCTCGAGCATGCTGACCGGGCGCATCGATCCCTTCTCGACCGTCGACACGACCCTCGCCGAGGCCCTCGCAGACCGTGGCTACCGCGGCTACGCCGTGATCCCGAGCGAGGTGCTCCGCTACGTCGGCAAGACCCTGATCACCCGTGGTTTGACCGAGCACCGCCGCCTCGTCAACGATCTGCACGAGCGCGACGTCGGCTCCTACACCACCTCGCACAGGACCACCCAGCGCGGGCTCGAATACCTCGATCGCCACCTCGCCGGTGACGACGCCGACGCCCCCATCTTCCTCTGGCTCCACTATTTCGACGTCCACGAGCATGACGAGGTCGAGGGCCACGACCGCCACCTCCGCTCGCTCACCGGCGACCAGCCCCTGCCCCCCGGCAAGGAGCCGAAGTACCGGGCGATGGTCGGCCTCGTCGACCGAGCCGTCGGCGACGTGATCACGGCGCTGCGCGAGCGCGACCTCTGGGACAGGACCATCATCGTCTTCGCCAGCGACCACGGCGAGAGCCTCGGCGAAGACCCCCGCCTCCCCGACAACCACGGCCGGGTCCTCTACAACCCCCTGACCCACATCCCGCTCTCGATCCGCCTCCCGGGGGTCCCGGCCCGCCGCAGCGAAGCGCCCGTCACCCTCGTCGACGTGATGCCCACGCTCCTCTCCCTCGCCGAGGCCCCGCTCCCCGGCGGGCTCGACGGTGACACGCTCCTCCCCCACATCCTCCCGGGCGCGCCGGACTCCCTGCGCGAAGCCCCGCGCCCGCTGATCCTCAACGAGAGCGACCAGCACGGGGTTGTCCTCTGGCCCCACAAGCTCCTCGTCCGCGGCGACGAGAACATCACCGAGCTCTTCGATCTGCGCCGCGACTTCGAAGAGCGCGACAACCTCGCCGCCAGCTCACCGGACACCGTCGGCGAACTCACCCAGATCTACCAGGCCGCCCCCCCGGTCAACCTCGACCGCACGAGCAAAGGTCGTCGCCTCCGAGAGCGCGCCGCCGCCCGGCCAGACGAGCCCTAGCCGACCACCTCCGGCAAGCCCACACGGTGCCGGGCCGCATGTGGACCTGTCATGAACCTAGGCCGCGGGACTACCGCAGTCGACCCCCCAATGACAGTTTCATCCAGAAGTGGCGACATTTCGTCGAAGCCGCGAGGACCGACGCTCGCAGCCCAGGCGACAGAGAAGCCGCCTGACCTCGCCGGCTCTGCCCCCTGCTGAGGGAGCGAGCGCCTCACCGCCGCTCTACCAGCAGTAGTCCCCCTCGGTGATCGACTCGCAGGTCATACCGAGGGGACAGTCACTATCCAGGTTGCACTTGAGCGAGCAGGCCTTCGTGTCCGGGTTGACCTGGAAGCACTCGGTCACCGCCTTGCTCTTCGGCTCGGGCACACAGTCGGCGATGCTGTCGCAGAGGATCGTGCAAAAGCCGTCGAGGTAGACCATGTCCTGGTCCTGAATGCTGTAGCAGGCGTACCCTGGCAGGCAGTCCTCGGGGACCTCACAGTGGGCGTAGAGACCGCTGTTGGGCTGAGGGTCGTTCACCCCGCCGCCAGAGGTCGACGAGCTCGACGAGCTCGACGAGCTCGACGAACTCGAGGAGCTCGAGCTCGTCGAGGGGTCGGTCGTCGACGTCGTCGGGTCGGTCGTCGACGTCGTCGGATCGGTCGTCGACGTCGTCGGATTCGTCGTCGGATCGGTCGTCGACACGGTCACGTCGCCCGTCGTCGTCGAGTCGTCGCCCGTCGAGCCAGCGGATGACGCTGAACCCCCACCGGAAGACGATTCCGAGCCAGAGCTGCTGGACCCCGCCGCGGTCGCCGAGCCCGACTGCGAGGCTGACACGCTCATGTTGTACCCGCCTGAGAGCCCCGTGCTGCCGCGGACTGAGTCGTCCCCACAGCCCCCGGCGACGAGCCCCAGAGTTACCATCCCGATGATATGCGTCCACCGACGATTCGACATTATTGACCCCACTACTTGTATGTCAGCCAACGTATCACGTCCGCTGATGAGGTCGGACAAAATCCGGGAATCCCCATGGTGCACGCCGTTCCTTGCATGTTCAAAGAGGACGCGCGCAATCGCGCAATCGCGCCAACATGCCCACATGGTCATGTCCAGAAGGACATAGATCGATGATTCGCCTGCCGACGTGAGGACGTCGGCAGACACAACCACAACGCCGCGACGATCGCCGCCGGCCAGGTCAGAATCAACCACAGGCTAGCCTGAGCGGTCCACAGCGGGGTCAGCGGCGGATCGCCTCCGGCAGCCCCCGCGAGGATCAACGCCGCGAGGGCCCACGCAAGCACCCCCCCAAAGACGGCCAAGGCCGCGTCGATGACCGGCGCACGACGACGGAGAACGAGCAGCGTGGAGACCAGGGCCAACCATCCGGGCCAGGCCGCCGTGAGGACCGCTGCTCCGAGCGGCGGATAGACCGCGGGGTTCGACAGAGTGACCGCACCGATCCCACCGAGCACTCCGACATAGGCCAAGATAGGCCAGAGGAGCGCCGCCCAGAGCAGGCGTCGATTGATCCAGGCGAGCCCCGCGAAGACCCCGCCGACGCTGAGCAGGGCCCCGATCCACCGGCCCGACGAGGGGGTCGGCAAGGAGGGGCTTGGACCCTCCCCCGCCAGCACCTCGGGCCAGGGCCGACCCGACGAGCCAGGCGAGGGACCAACACCGAGGCTCTCGCCGACAAAGCGGGCGACATCGCTCAGGTGAACGTCGAGCGGCTCCTCAGAGGTGCCCTCAAGGACACCATCGCCGACGACGCATGCCCGGACCTGGCGGATCTCGGGCTCGGCGCCACCGTGGCCGCCGGCCGAGCGATGACCGTGATCCGCGAGCACCAGCCAACGGGTGCTGCCCGCCGCGCTGCGCTCGACGTCCGCTCGGAGGAGCGTCCCAAGGATCGCGTCAGCCTCCGCCGCGGCCGCGGCATATGCCTCCGAAGCACCGCCCTCAGCGTGCCCGGCCTCGTCGATCCGCAGGAGGTGGACGAAGACTAGGCGTGCGTCGCTGTGGATCGCCTCCGTCGCCCGCTCCGCGAACCCATCGCGCCATCCCTCCGGGAGCGCGTCAGGTGCGTCGCGATCAAGCGGCGGCTGTGCCGAGCCAAAGCCGAACGAGTGGACGATCGCCGGGTGCGACTCGGCGATCGCCTGCGAGCTGACAAGTGCGGGGAGAGCGTCGACGGGCGGCTCTCCGAGCGCAGGGATCCGGTAGAGCACTCCGGACTCTCGCTGGGTCCGCCCGGTCCAGAGGACATGCTGGACCGGCAAGGAGACCGTCGGAAAGCCGACGTCGACGCGGAGCTCCTGTCCCCGCGAACAGAAGCCCTGGAGCACCGGGAGACCAGCCGCATGCGCGGCGCCAAGACCGTCGAGCAGGACAACTCGAAGACGATCAACCTCCCCCGGCGGGCCAGCGACCGCGGCCCCTCGCCTCCCCCCAGGGACTAGCGCCTCGCCGTCGCCGAAGAACGTGCGGATAAAGTGTCGCCGCCCCTGATAGGCAGCGCCCGCGACCAAGAGGAGCGCGAGCGCTGCGAGCAGACGCGTAGACCGTCGGAAGTCGCGCACGACGCCCCTAGGCTAGCAGGCAACGCCCGGGCTGCGCGAGGCTGTGGAGCTCCTCAGCAGGCGGCGCTCTGCGAGAAGAGCTGCAGACTGTAGCGCCCACCGCTGTCGGTCCACAGCGCCTCACGCCGCAGCCCCGCGATCCGACCGATCTCGGCGAAACCATCGATCGTGTACTTGTAGCAGTGCTCGCTGACGATCGCCTCGCCCGCGGCCAGCTCGAGGGAGACATCGCCGACCTGGACCTGCTGCTGCCCCCGACTGACGATGTGCATCTCGATACGACTCGCCTCGGGGTTCCAGACCGCCCGGTGCTCGAACCCGCCGACGTCGAAGTTCGCCCCGATGTCGCGGTTGAGACGATCCAGCACGTTCAGGTTAAACGCCGCCGTCACCCCTGCGGCGTCGTCATAGGCCGCCTCGAGCACCTTCGGGTCCTTGCGAAGATCGGCGGCGATGAGCAAACACCCCTCGGGCCCGCCGATCGCCGCTGCCGAGCGCATCAACGCCGCTGCCGCCTCCGGGTCGAAGTTGCCGATGCTCGACCCCGAGAAGAAGGTAACCACCCGCTCCGCCGGCACGTCGAGCTCGGCGACTGCTGGCATCGCCGCCGTGAAGTCGGCGACGACAGGCGCGATCGGAAGCCTCGGATAGGCCCGCCGGAGATCCGCCGCGCTCTCCTCCAAGAACTCCCCAGAGATGTCGATCGGGACGTAGCCGGCGGGCCTCTCGAGGGCGTTGAGGAGGAGGCGGGTCTTGGTGCTGCTGCCGCTGCCGAGCTCGACGAGGGTGACCCCGGCTCCGAGCACCGACGCGATCGCGGCGCCCTGCCGCTCGAGGATCTCGACCTCGCAGCGGGTCAGGTAGTACTCGGGCTGCTCGCAGATCGACTCGAAGAGGCGCGAGCCCTCGAGATCGTAGAAGAGCTTGCACTCGAGCCGCCGAGGTCGGGCCCTCAGCCCCCTCAGCACCTCGTCTCGTAGGGACGCTTGGCCGTCGACCTTGGTTGCGATAGCGGTGTTCATGGTTGTCCTCAACTCCAGCGGGCTAGCCGGACGCCGGTCATCTGCCAGCGCGCGGTCGGCGGGAAAAAATTGCGATAGGTCGTACGAGCGTGCCCCGGCGGCGTGAAGCAAGAGCCGCCGCGGAGCACCATCTGACTCGACATGAATTTGCCGTTGTACTCGCCGAGCGCCCCGGGCCACGGTCGGTAGCGCGGGTAGGCGACATAGGGGCTTTGGGTCCACTCCCAGACATCGCCCAGCAGCCCCTGCATCCCCGGCCCGGAGAGCACGCGCGGGTGGTGATCGGACGCGCCGGCGTCGTGACCCGGGGCTGCTCCGACGGCGGCGGCGGCGACCTCCCACTCCTGCTCGGTCGGCAGACGAGCGCCCGCCCAGCGAGCATAGGCGTCCGCCTCGTACCACGAGAGGTGACAGACCGGAGCCTCGCCGCCAAGGGGCTGAGCCCCGCCGAGGGTGTAGAGCTCGTACCCCTCCGCGCTCTCCTGCCAGTAGAGGGGCATCTGCAGCTCGCGTGCCTGGATATGCGCCCACCCCTCCGAGACCCACAGCGAGGGGGTCCGGTAGCCGCCGTCGGCGATGAAACGGGCGAACTCGGCGCACGTGACGGTCCGCGTCGCGAGCTCAAAGGCCTCGACGAAGGCGCGGTGGCGCGGCGTCTCGTTGTCGAAGGCGAAACCGTCGCCATCGTGGCCGAGCTCGACCAGCCCCTCGGGGAAGCTCACCCACCTGAGCGGCGCGGCTTTGGCCACGGGCACGGGCACGTTCTCTTCGTAGGCCGCCTGGAAGAGGCTGGTCCCGAGAACATGTTTGATATCGGTGAGGAGGAGCTCCTGGTGCTGCTCCTCGTGGTGAAGCCCGACCTCGATGACGAACCTCAGCTCGTCGCTCAGCTCCCCGGCGAGCAAGCGCACCATCGACTCGTCGACGGCGCGGCGATAGGCGTGTACCCCCTCGAGGGTCGGCCGGGTGATCAGCGAACGTTGCGGTCGCGGATGGCGGGGACCTATCGCGTCGTAGTACGAGTTGAAGAGGAAGTCATGCCGAGCGTCGACGGCGACGTAGGCCGGATCACGACGCAGGACGAAGCGCTCAAAGTACCAGGTCGTGTGGGCGAGATGCCACTTCGTCGGGCTGACGTCAGGCATCGACTGCGCGAGCTGATCATCGGTCGCGAGACGACCCGCGAGCTCAACGCTCCGGCTCCGAACACGGCGGAACCCCTCACCGGAAAGAGTCACCGCGGGACCATAGTGGCGGTCTTCCCGACCGTCAAACCGCGACCCTCACATGCCACAAAAAGCGATCACGACTACAGCGGAGGCAAACCTGCGGCGCTCTCCGCAGCCTCCCCGTGACCGATCATTCGTCCCAACAGCGCGACAACGGCGGTCTCGACGCGCAACGTCCGCGGACCTAGGCTCATCACCTCACAGCCACCATCGCGCCACGCTGCGACCTCAGGCTCGATAAACCCCCCCTCGGGCCCGACGACCAGGATCCGCTCCGCGGGGGCCTCCCGTGAGGTGTCCCAGCTCGGCCAGCGCAACGCGGGACCCGCGTCGGCGAGGAAGGGCCGACCGAGCGCCCGCAGCTCCGGCCAGCGCTCGCGGTGGAACGCAGCGAAGCGTGGACATGTCTCGAGGGTCGGCATCACGGTGTCCTTCCCCTGCTCAAGGCCGAGGATGAAGCTCTCGCGCAACGCCTCCGGCCGCAGAGACTTGGAGGTCCAGTAGGAGCGCTCGACCCGCTTCGCCCCGATCGCGACAAAGCGCTTCACCCCCATCGCCGTCCCCTGCTCCAGCACCTTGCGCAGCGTCGGCGGTCGCGGCAGCGCGAACACGAGGGTCACCGCGAGCGGCGGCGGAGGGGGGTCCATGCACTCGACCTCGAGCTCCAGCGCCTCCTCGCCAAGCTGGAGGATCCGCCCGACGCCGACACTGCCGCCGATCCGCCCGACACGGAGCGTCTCACCGAGCGCCGCCCGATGGATCTCTCGGACATGCTTGAGTCGACGATCCCGGACGATCGCCCGGCCGTCGCCGACAAAGTCGTCGTCATCGAGGAGGAGGAGGTTCACAGCGCGCGAGGGTACCAGAGCGGTCCCACCTCCAGCCCGCGACAGTCGTGACGCGCGATCTCACCGAGCGATCGTCGGCATCTCCAGCGCCGACGAGGCAAGCAGCCCCACGTGCCCGTCTCGCGCCCATCGGCGTCGGCAGGACGCCGCCCGGAGCACCTCGGAGCCGCCGATCTGACCGAGGCTGACGACGAGCACGCCGGACCTGCGCGGCTACGATCGCTTTGCGGCTGGGACCACCGACGGGACCCCCGACTGCGGGGTCGAACGGTACTCATTGAGGCGATACTGGATCTTCCGCGGTGAGA
>Ga0316189_10001393_pt1 | contig 24045 bp, 18 predicted proteins | sample LowCovwburrow_MG_FD_204930 | JGI IMG/M metagenome (GOLD analysis project Ga0316189, IMG submission 204930) | Coastal sediment microbial communities from Maine, United States - Lowes Cove worm burrow | ecosystem: Environmental > Aquatic > Marine > Coastal > Sediment | place: USA: Maine... | reverse complement strand
CGATCTATCCGACGATCGGCGGTCTACCGGGGGACCGGCAGCCCAGCTCGAGGGCCGAAGGCCCCAATCGCCGCCCGGTAGCCGCAGGACGTCCTGCGACCGCCCTCCTCGACGCCCTCGCAGAAGTCGGCATCGACGCCGAAGGCCCGGCCTGGAAGCCACGACGAGCCGCCCGAGCGGGTATGCCCTGGCTCGCTCGCCCCGCCCCCAGATCCCGCCCGCGAAGCTCGCTCGGGGCCGCGCCCCCGGGGGGCTCTGCCGTCCATCCCGCGCGCTCTCGCGGCGAGCGCCCCGAACCGCGCGAGACCGGACGACGCGAGCCCACAAGACCACAAGACCCACCCCGCGCTAGGAGCTGGCGACCCGCGGTCGTCCGCGCCGCTTCGAGGCGGTGAGCAACGCCTGAAAGCGGTTGTCGTCGCGCCAAACATCCCCGGCTAGCACCGAGATGAGCCCACGCCGGAGCTCCGGATCCTGCTCGCTGGCGAAGAAGAGGTTGTGGATCATCTTCGAGTGATAGAAGCGGCGGATCAGCTGCTCAAAGCTGCCGTAGGCGCTCTCCATGCGCTCGATGTGCGGCCTCATCAACTCTGGCTCCGCCTCCTCCCGGCGCTCCAACCCGCCGCTCAGGAGATCGGCGACGCTCTCCGCCCCCAGCATCGCGAGGGAGATCCCCGACGAGAAGACGGGGTCGAGGAAGCATGCGGCGTCGCCGACGCAAATGTAGCGAGGGCCGACCGCCCGACGGTTGCGAAACGAAAAGTTGCCGAGGATTCGCAGGGGTCGACGCGTCGCGCCGCGGGTCAAGCGGCGGAGGATCGGCGACGCGGCGACCTCGCGCTCATGCAGCGCCTCGTCGATCTTGCCGCGCCATTTGATCACGCCGACGCTGAGGCGACCGCCGACCAGCGGGATAGCCCAGATCCAGCCGTCCTCGATCATGAAGACCTTGACGTTGCCCTGGTCTCCGAGCTCGGCCTGGATCTCGGGGGATAGCCCTTCGTAGTGAGCGAAGACCGCTGCCCTGCCGAGATTGCGGATAGGCTCGACCGCCCCGAGCTCGCGGCCGAGGAGCGCGTCCTGTCCGCTCGCGTCGATGAGATAGCGGGCGGAGAGGCTGCCAGAGTCGGTCTCGATCGTCACCGCGTCCTCGGCGAAGCTCGCCGAGCGGACCGTCTCGCCATAGCGGATCACTGCCCCGCGAGCCGCTGCGGCGTCAGCGAGGAGCTTGTCAAAGACCGCCCGCTCGACCTGCCAGGCGTGGTCCGGCGTCCCCTCGAGGGCGTCGCGGAAGAGGTAGGTGACACAATCACCGCTGCTCTCGTCGATGAACTCCGCGCCCCCCTTGAACTGAAAGCGCTGACCGTCGAGCTTGACCCCGAGCCGCCTCAGGACTGGGAGATCCGCGGGCAACAGCGACTCGCCGACGTGAAAGCGGGGAAAGACCGCGCGCTCGACGACGACGACCTCATGACCCGCCGAGGCGAGGAGGTTGGCGGCGGTCGAGCCCGCAGGCCCGGCGCCGATGATCACGACATCGTGGGAGCTACTCATGCGCGATGGGCAATCCTAGCAGCCCGTGGTGAAAGTCCCGCGCACTCGCGCAATCGCACGGGGCTGCACCGCGAACACTGGCGGAGCTGGGCGGGTCGACGAGGGCTTGAGAGCGCGCGGGACGGACAGCACAGCCCGCTAGATCATCCCGCCGTTGATGCCGATCACCTGACCTGTGATGTACGACGCCTTCGGGCTCGCGAGGAACGCGACGAGGTCCGCCACCTCGGCCGGGGTCCCCAGTCGATTGGTCGGGATCCGCGGGAGCACGCGATCGAGCGGCACCCCCTCGAGCATCTCCGTGTCGATGAGCCCGGGGGCGACGGCGTTGACCGTCACGCCGCGGCGGCCGAGCTCGATCGCGAGTGACTTGGTCGCGCCGATAATGCCGGCCTTGGCGGCCGCATAGGCCACCTGGCCGCGATTGCCGGCGACCGCGGAGACCGAGCTCATGTTGATCACGCGGCCGAAGCGGCGGCGGACCATCTTCATCACCAGTGGTTGGGTGACGTTGAAGAAGCCGTCGAGGGTGGTCCGCAGGACGTCCCGCCAGTCCTCAGCGCTGAGCATCGGGAAGGGCGCGTCGCGGGTGATCCCGGCGTTGTTGACGACGATCCCGATCGGTCGCGGGTCCTCCAAGAGCGCGGCAAGCGCTGTCCCCGAAGCCTCGGCATCGCCGACGTCGAAGGCGCTGAGCACGGCCTCACCGCCGGCCGCGCGGATTCGCTCGGCGACCTCCTCGGCGGCGTCGGACCGGCTGCGGTAGTTGATGATGACCGGGTGGCCAGCGGCCGCGAGGGCCTCGGCGACGGCCGCCCCGATCCCCCGGCTCGCGCCGGTGATCAGGGCCCGCGGTGGATTCTCGTCCTTGGTAGGGCTCGGCATAGAAATCCTGAGTTGGCGCAAGGCGCTAGGCGCTAGGAGGATGCCGGCGGACTTGCCGATATCGGCATCGCGTCGGCCGGCAGTTCGGCGACCTGGATGACCGCCTCGGCGACGACCTCCCCGCCGCGCTCGACCGTCCCGCGGAAGCTGGCGATATGGGCCATCTGGCCGAGCGCGCGGGCGTGGATCGTCAGCTCATCGCCGACGGCAAACTCCGCGACGTGGAGATCCATGCTCCGACAGGCGGCGAGCACCCCCTTGACCACAGGCAGGCCGCGGAGGAGACCGTCGAGGCCGCGCTGGGTGGCCACAGTCTGGGCAAGGTACTCGATCGCGACCATCGCCGGGACCTTGCCGTCGACCACGTAGGGCTCGCTGGCGTCGATCCGACGGGTGCAGGTGATGGTCTCGAAGTCGAAGGCCGTGACAGCGTCGATGAGGATCATCGGCGGCCGATGGGGCAGCATCTCGGCGATCGTCGGCAACGCCGCGAGGTCGACCTCCGGCAGCGACCCCTCTCGCCCTGACTCCTTCTCGTCGCTCATCGGCCCCCTCGCCCCTCGACCTCGAGGAGCCAGGCTTGGCTCCGCGAGCTGGTCGGCTCTAGGGGGATCATCCGGGCATCGCCGAGGAGCGCCGCTGCGACCGCCACCGCGCGAGCGCAGGGGTTCGCGGCGAAGCTCTGCGGAAGCTCCACCAGCGGCTCGGGGGCCCCCGTCTGGGTCAGCCGCACCGCAACCCCGGCGTCCCGTCGGGACTCGACGACAAAGGCGACCGCGAGCCCGTCGTAGACGCCGCCGTCAGGGGCGAGGCCCTCGGGCAGCGGCTCCTCGACGAGCGCGATCACGACGGGGCCCTCGCCCGCGGCGACCGTCGTCGCCGCCTCGAGCAGGGCCATCGCCACGGTCGACGAGCCGGCGCTGATCGCTGTGCTGCCGGTGTGGTTCTTTGTCGCGATCGAGAGGTAGCCGATCGGCGTGTTGTGGACGCTGTTGTGGAAGCGCGTCGGCGAGAGGGCGCTGCTCGGATCCTCGGTCATCATCGACAGGAGCTGCCCCGTCGTCAGGATCTCGCCGTAGACCGAGGCCAGGATCACCGTCGCCGCGCTCGGCTCGATCTCCGCCTGGTCGCTCGCGCGGGCGACCACCTCGGCGCTCATCCGGGTGAGGAGGGAGCAGCGACGACGCAAGCGCGCGGGCAGAAGCTCCGCCTTGGGCGCCTTGATCGCCGGATCGGCCGTCTCGAGCTTGAGCGGATCGTCGTAGCCAGGCGCCCAGAAGGCGATCCCGGTGATCGAGAGGTCTGGGAGGAGCGCGCTCATCCGCCTCTCCCGAGGAGCACGCTGACGTTGGAGCCGCCGAACGCGAAGGAGTTGGAGAGCGCCGCCCGGCTTGCGAAGTCGCGGCGCTCGACGTTGACCTGGACGCCGATCGAGACGTCGACAGGGGCCGCGCCGACGCTCGCCGGGAGAAAGCCGCCGTCGATCGCCGCCACGGTCAGGACCAGCTCGGTCGCCCCCGCGGCGCCGAGGAGATGCCCCGTGTAGCCCTTGGTCGCGACGACCGCGACCTCCGGCCCGAGGAGCTCAAGGATCGCCCTGCCCTCGACCGCGTCGTTTTGCCGGGTGCCGGTGCCGTGGACGTTGACGTGGTCGACCTCCGAAGGGTCGAGGCCGCCGGCCTCGATCGCCCGCGCCATCGCCAGGCGCGCCCCGAGACCCTCCGGGTGCGGGCTCGTCATATGGTACGCGTCGCCGCTCTCGCCGACGCCGAGGAGCCGCGCAGGGCCCTCTCCAAGGCGCTCTAGGAGCAGCCAGGCCGCGCCCTCGCCGATGTTGATCCCGGCGCGCTCGCTGGAGAAGGGACGGCACGCCTCGAGGGAGCGCACCTCCAGGCCCGAGAAGCCCCGCAGGGTCAGGCCGCAGAGGCTGTCGACCCCGCCGACGAGCACCGCGTCGCAGACCGCAGCGTCGAGGAGGCGCATCGCCCCGGCGCAGACCCGAGCGCTCGACGAACAGGCGGTCGAGACGACATACGAAGGCCCGCGCAGATCGGTGAGCATGCGGACGACGTGGAGCCCCGCGTGCAGGGTGTGCTGGCGCTCGACCGAGTAGCCCTCCGGCAGCGCGCCGTGCTCCTTGAGGTGACGGTAGGCCCGCTCTGTCTCGTAGATCCCGCCGGTGCTGGTGCCGAGGATGAGGCCGATTCGCTCGGCACCCCAACGCTTGCGCGCGGCCGCCAGCGGTCGGCTCAGGTCATCGAGCGAGACCTGAGCGATCCGGGTCAGGCGGGAGTCGTAGTCGACCAGCGCCGACGGCAGCGGCGGGAGCGGTCCCGGGACCACGCCGCAGATCCCCTCGATCCCAAACTCCGGCGGGCACGGGCGCAGGCCCGAACGCCCAGCGTCGAGCGCCGCCACCACCTCGGCGGTCGTGTTGCCCATCGCGTTGGTCGCCGAGAATGCCGTGATCGGGTACGAACCCATAGGTCGCCGCGGGGCGGAGGATACCAACCGTAGCCCCCGCTTGAGAAGCCCGCGAGCGCAGCCTACGACGTGGCGAAGGTCCCGCGCACTCTCTCGGCTCCGCCGAGACTCGCGGTACAGCTTGGTACGGCACGGGGCCGAGAAGACCCACGAGTGCCGCGCGAGAGCCCATCGGACTTTCACAGCTGCTCTCCTGGCGACCTGGCGAAGGTCCCTCAGGACGACGTGTCCCCGGCGATGCGCTCCCGGCGATGCCGCTCCCGGCGGTGCCCCCCCCAGAACTCACGGCCGCTCCGACGTGTTCTCTCGTGACGAGCTCAGCGCGAGCTGCGGGCTCGTCCGAGCGCTGCCGACGACGCCCCGGCCAAGCCGAGAACAGGCGTCCTGCGAGCTCCCCGGAGCGAAGAGCTGACGCCGTCGAGGCTGCTAGTCCGCCTTCGCCGCCCCCGGGACCTTGCCAAAGAAGGTGTCGAAGCGCGGGCGCCCGTCGACGACGTCGGCTGCGAAGCGCACGCTCTTGCCGGCGAGCCAGGCCCGGAAGGTCCCGATCTCCCGCTCCGCCTCGGGGACGCTCGCGATCAGGCGGGTGAGATCCGGGATCTCAAAGTAGACCGCTGGCTCGATCGACGACTCGCGATCGAGGCCGAGGAGCCAGGTGATCCGGTCGACGCCGTCCGCCGCCGCCATCCAGCCGACCTCGATGTCGCGCTCGTCGACCTTCGTCGTCTTCGCGTCGGTGATCATGAAGAGCGACGCCTGCAGATCCTCTTCGGGGATCGCCAGCGACTCGACCTTGCTGGGGACTCCCTCGATCGTGATCGGGTTGAGGCGCTGACCGGCGAGGGCGAGCATCCCGCGGACGATCCCGATCTCCGCCCCGGAGACGCGCATGTAGCCGACGAAGTCGAGCGCCGGCGCCCCCCTGCCCTTCGGCATCATCAGCGAGCGAAGCGAGCCCCCTGCCCCGGCGAAGTTGTCGAGGGCGCCCATCACCTGGCTGATGATCGCCGCCTCGGGGCCGCGCGCCTCCTGCTGCGGCCAGGTCTTGGCGGCGCCGAGAACGTTGGGCCAGGTCTCGAGGGCGACGACCAGCGGGCCAAAGTCGTCGGCGTCGTCCATGACCCGGCCAAACTCCTTCACCGGCGCCGCGTAGATGCCGGTCGCGAGCTCGCTGAGGGCGCTCAGCGAGGGCAGACCGCCGGTCCTCAAGCACATCAGGCTGTTGCTGCACAGCCCGTCGATCGACGGCGACTCCAGAGAGAGGCCGCTGTGGGTGAGCATCTTGTCGAGGGTCTTCGCCGCCTCGGCGTCGGTCGGCTCCCAAGAGAAGGTGCTGCGGATCGCCTCGTCGGAGATCGCGACCTCGTAGCGAGCGCCGCGGAGGAGGAGACGGGTCGCCCGCAGGTTGTCGAGCGCCTTGAGCTCCCGTCGCTCCCGCTCGATCCGCTGGCTGATGTCGTCCGACCAGCGGAGGCTCCTCGCGGTGTCGCTGATCGAGACGACCGTGGCGATCTCGCGGAGCTTGGTCGCGTCGACGTAGCCGGCCGCATCCCCGCTCAGGGTCACCGGCGCCGAGCCCTTCTCGATCTTGAGCGCCGCGTCGATCACCGGTCGCCGCTCGGCGTCGGAGATCGAGCCCATGTCCGCCGGGTAGAGGAAGGCGTCGGCGACCAGCGCCTTGCCCAGCTCGCGGACGAGCACGAGCGCCTCCTCGTCGGCCGCGCAGAGCAGGTTCGGCTGGAGTTCCGCACAGATCGGCGCGTTTAGCTTGCCATCTGACGGTAGACGCTTGATCTCGCGAGCGAAGGGCTCGCTGCTGAGGATCGGCACGTGCACCCGGAAGTGAAAGCCGACCGCGCCGATCCGGCTGGCGAGCGCGGGCGGGACGTTGGCGCTGCCGTCGCCGTTCCCCGGGAAGGCGTCCGGCTTCGGCGGCGGGACGTTGGCCAGATCGTCGAAGAGCGCCTCGCCATCGCCGACGATCGGCCGGCCGAGGGTCATCGACACGACCCCCTCAGGGTCGACGCCGAAGTGGGTGAGCACGTCGCCGCTGCGGAGATCGACGCCGAGTTCATCGCCGGCGCGGGCGACCTCGCGGGCGAGCTCCGAGGGCATAGGCACCCCCTGAAGCCATTTCTGGGCGACCCCCGACCTGAAGGCGACATAGCCGAGACCACCGTCGATGAAGCCCGCCGGCGAGGGCAGCTCCTTGAAGACCGGGCCTGGCATTCGCGAGTCGATCGGCGCAAAGCCGGCGGCCGCGCCTTCGCCTGCGCCTCCTGGCTTGTTGCAGGTGCAGCCGCTGATCTGGCTGAGCGCCAGGGTCAGCCCGAGGGGGAGCGCTAGGCCGGAGAGGAGCCCATGGGGGAGGCCGCGGAGGCGACGAGACATCCGCCGAGTATGCCCGGCGGAGCTGTTCTACGCCCCAAAGAGTGTCGCTCCGGCTGGCGATGGGCGATAATCAGAACTAGGATCGGCGCGATGTCGCGCTCGCCCTCGATACCGCTCCTCTTCGCGCTCACTTCCGCGGTCGCCGGCTGCGGCGACGACAGTGCAGGGTTCACCGCGACTGACTCGACCGGTGAGACAGGGTCGACCAGCACCGCTCCGGACAGCGCCACCGGCGACGAGAGCAGCGGTGCCACGACCGGTGCCACGACCGGTGCCACAGACACAAGCGGCGCCGGCACCTCGAGCACAGGCAGCACCTCAGGCACCACGACCGACGTCGATACGGACACCGACACCACGACCGACACCGGCGACGGGCCGCCCTTCGCCCCCGAGCTCTACGTCGACGGGCGAACGCACTCACCTATCACCCCCTACGTCGCCGCCTCGCTCGCTGCGATCGCCGAGGCCGAGCCCCGCCGCGACGATGTCTTCGCGAAGATCGGCGCGTCGTCGACCGTCTCCAAGAACTTCCTCCACTGCTTCGACGACAACGCGAAGATCGACCTCTTCGGCCGCGATCAGCTCTGGGACGCGATCGACACCTTCCGCGCCGTCGTCGACGGGACCAGCTCCTTTGGCCGGACAAGCCTCTGCGCGACCGTCGGCTGGAGCGCCATCACGGCGATCAAGGGCGATCCGTCCGCCCTCCAGCTCGAGATCGACGCCGCCGACCCGCGCTTCGCCGTGATCCTCTACGGTACCAACGATATCAACCTCGGCAGCGTCCACGCCTACGGCTCGTCGATGCTCACCCTCGTCGAGACCCTGACGAGCCAGGGGGTCGTCCCGATCCTCACGTCGATCATGCCCCGCGACGACAACCCGGACGCCGACGCCCAGGTGCCGATCTACAACGCAGTGATCCGGTCGATCGCCCAGGCCCACCAGATCCCCTTCATCGACTTTCATCGCGAGCTCCTCGACCTCGAGGACCATGGCCTCGCGGGCGACGGGATCCACCGCGCCGCCGCCAAGGCTGGCGCCTGCGTGTTCGACCCCGGGGCGATGGAGTACGCTGCCAACATCCGCAACCTCCTCTCGTTGCAGGCGCTCGACCGCGCCCGCATCACCCTCGGCGGCGTCGACGAGCTCGACCCGCCGCTCCATCAGCTAGGGGGCGCGGGGCTGCCTGGCGACCCATACGTCATCCCCGCCCTGCCCTTCGGCGATCGCCGCGACACCAGCGTCGACGGGGTCGCGGAGATCGACAGCTATCCCGGCTGCAATGCCGATCAGGACGAGTCTGGGCGGGAGCTCTACTATCGCTTCGAGGTCGCAGAGACGACCACGATCCGCGCGATCGTGATCGATCGCGGCGAGGTCGACGTCGACCTCCACCTGGTCGATGAGTCAGCGAGCGGCGGTGGCTGCATCGCCCGCTCCGACGGCTCTCTCACGGTCGAGCTCTCGCCTGGCACCTACCACTTTGTCCTCGACACCTACGTCAGCCAAGGGATCCCGGCCGCTGGCGAGTATCTCTTCGTCGTCGAGCGCGAGCCCGGCTAGGCGGCCGCGGCCGGGGTCCTGCGCCCCTCGCCGCGGCCGACGTCCTACGCTCCTCGCCGTCCCTCGCTCCACCGCGGATACTCGTGGTACGCGAGAGCACACAGGACCTTCGTCGCAGCCTCCTCGGACCCCAGCCCTAGTGGCCAGCCTCGCCGCCTCCCGTGTATCCTCCGGGGCCATGGCAGACCAGGGCGAGCACGCCGACAAGCACACCTTCCCCTGCGGCTCCTGCGGCTCCTCGCTGAGCTTCAAGCCGGGCGAGGAGCACCTAGAGTGCCCCTACTGCGGGCACAAGCAGGAGATCGAGGTCGAAGGCGAGGTCGTCGAGCACGACTTCCGCGACGCCCTGGTCAACGCCCGAACCGCCCCCGCGAGCCAGATCGTCGAGGGCGGGCACACGATCCGCTGCGAGGGCTGCGGCGCGGAGACGATGATCACCGGCCAGTCCGATCACTGCGCCTTCTGCGGCTCGCCGGTGGTCGTCGCCGTCGAAAACAACGAGGCCGTGCTGGTCCCGGACTCGGTCCTCCCCTTCAAGATCGACCGCAAGATCGCCAAGGAGAGCTTCAAGACCTGGGTCAGCAAGCGCTGGTTCGCGCCGAACGCCCTCAAGTCGCGGGCCGCGACCCAGGGCATGGACGGCGTCTACATCCCCTATTGGACCTACGACAGCGAGAGCACGACCCGCTACACCGGCGAGCGCGGCGAGCACTACTACGTCAACGAGTCCTACACCGACAGCGAAGGCAACGAGAAGAGCCGACGAGTGCAGAAGACCCGCTGGCACCGGGCCCGCGGCCGCCTCGAGATCCCTTTTGACGACGTCCTGGTCTGCGCCTCCGAGACCCTCCCCGACAAGCTCATCCGCAAGCTCTGGCCCTGGGACCTGGACGAGCTCAAGCCCTACAGCGCCGCCTTTCTCAGCGGCTTCATCACCGAGCAGTACAAGGTCGACCTGGAGGACGGCTGGCGCCGTGCCCAGGTGCTGATGAAGCCGGCGGTCGAGGCCGCGATCCGCCGCGACATCGGCGGTGATGAGCAGCGGATCTCGACGATGGACATCCGCCACACCGACATCACCTTCAAGCACTGCCTGTTGCCGCTGTGGATCTCGAGCTTTCGCTTCAACGACAAGGTCTACCGCTTCGTCGTCAACGCCCGCAGCGGCAAGGTCTCTGGTGAGCGTCCATACAGCGTAGGCAAGATCGTCGGCCTGGTCCTCGCGATCATCGCCGTGATCGCAGCGATCGTCATCGCCGTGAAGATGAGCGGCTAGCCCGCTCGCGTCTCATCGGTCGTCCGCTTGTCCCGCTCGCTGGTCGGCGGTCAACGCGGATATGCCCTCAAGGAGGTATAGGGAGCCCTTTAGGCGACTTTTTCGACCCGAGGCACATGGCACGGATCGAGCAATCCGACGTCTTGCATCGTGGACCCACGCGCAGCATCCTCGCACCCCTTGGCCGACTCCGAATACGACGGGCCCCTCGCAGACGAGATCGACAGGGTTCTCAACGCAGGACTCGAACGTCTCGGCTTCACCTCGTTCCGCCCCGGCCAGCGCGAGGCGCTGACGCTGATCCTGACCAAGGGGGCGCTCCTCCTGGTGGCGCCGACCGGCGGCGGCAAGAGCATGACCTTCCAGCTGCCGGCGACGATCCTGCCGGGGACGACGCTCGTCGTCTCGCCGCTCATCGCCCTGATGCAGGACCAGGTGCGCCACCTCGTGGAGCGCGGGATCGCGGCGACCTACCTCGCCTCCACCCTCGACGGGGCCGAGGTCAGCGCGCGGATGTCAGCGATGGCCCGCGGCGAGTACAAGCTGGTCTACGTCGCCCCGGAGCGCCTCAGCGCGCCTGGCTTTCGCGAGATCATCCATCGGATCCCGATCCCCCTCCTGGCGATCGACGAGGCCCACTGCATCTCCGAGTGGGGGCACGACTTCCGGCCCGAGTACCTCCAGATAGGCGACCTTGTCCGCACGCTCAACACCCGGGTGCTCGCCTGCACGGCGACCGCAACCCCGGTCGTCCGCGATGAGATCCTCGCCCGCCTCGGCCTCACCTCCGAGACCCCGCAGGTGCTCCGCGGCTTCGCCCGCCCGAACCTCTCGCTGCGGGTCTCTGAGGTCCGCGACAAGAAGCACCGCTGCGGCCTCGTCGACGCTCTCCTCGCCGAGGCGCTCGGCGGCCCCCCGAGCCGCCAGAGACGGGAGTCGAAGGGCTCGGCTATCGTCTACGCGCCGACCCGCAAGGGCACCGAGGCCGAGGCCACCCGCCTCGAAAAGCTCGGCTGGCGGGTCCTCCCCTACCACGCCGGCCTCGACCCCAAGCGCCGCGACCGGGCCCAGCGGGCCTTCCTCGACGGGGACCTCGACATCGTCGTCGCGACCAACGCGTTCGGCATGGGGATCGATCGCTCGGACGTCCGCGCCGTGGTCCACCTGGCGCCGCCGAGCTCGATCGAGGCCTACTACCAAGAGGTCGGCCGCGCCGGCCGCGACGGCGAGGACGCCTTTGGCCTCCTCCTCTTCACCGCCAGCGACATCGTCCTCCGCAAGCGCCTGATCCAGCGCCCCGCGGGCGACATGGACGTCGATCCGGCGATCATCGAGCACAAGTGGGGGCTCTTCCTCGAGCTGATGCGCTGGGCCGAGGGCGGCACCTGCCGCCACGACGCGATCCTCCGCTACTTCGGCGACGAGGGCGAGGAGCTCGGCGGCTGCGGTCGCTGTGACATCTGTGTCAGCCTCGACGGCGACGACGAGGTCGACGAGGCCGAGGTCACGCTGATCGTCCGCAAGGCCCTCTCGGCCGTCGCCCGGATCCACCATCGCTTTGGCCTCACGGCCGCCGCAAAGCTCCTCGAAGGCGCCGACGACGATCGTCTCAAGCGCGCCGGCCTCGATCGGACGACGACCTTCGGCTGTCTCTCAGACCACCCGAGCGAATGGCTGAGCCGCCTCCTCCGACGCTGCGTCACCGCCGGCTGGGTCGACTTCAGCGGCGACGACAGGCCCGTCGCCGTTCTCACCGAGTCCGGCCGCCGGGTGATGAAGGCTGAAGCCCCTGCCCGGCTCCTCCTGCCGCCGAACCTCGACGCGGCCGCCCGCGCGAAGAGGAGCCAGGGCGGCTCCTCACGGTCGCGCTCTGAGAGCCCCACCGCCGATCTCGACGCGGCGGCGATGGCCGTCTTCGAGGCCCTCCGCTCGCACCGCCTCGAGGTCGCCAAGGCCGACGGCGTACCGCCCTACGTGGTCGCCAGCGATCGCAGCCTCCGCGACGTCGCCCTCCTCCGCCCGCGCACGACCGAAGAGCTCAAGATGGCCCACGGCATCGGCCCCGCGAAGGCCGAGAAGTACGGCCCGGGTCTCCTCGAGGTCGTCGCCCAGAGCCAACGTAGCTAGCAGTTTCTGCCATTCAACACGCCTCACCGCGACGCTCGGCGGCGCGCGACTCCTAGGGGCGGAAGCGCCCGCGTCGAGAGCCTGGCCGAGCTCGCCCAAGGGCCTCGATGAAGCCTCCTCAAGCCCCTGGAGGTCGGCCGTCCCACGGCGACTCTTCGCCTGCTCGCGCGCGACCTCCAACACTGCGCGCAAGCGCTGCACAGGGCCGATAACGACCATAGTCGGCCTATTTGCCGGCGTGATACCACGATCCTTCACCTCTCTTGATGAGCAACGAACACGAGATCGCGGTCACACGGATCCTCCTGGTCCGGCACGGACACTACGAGCGGATCGGCGATCTCGGCGACACGGTATGGGGCCTGACCGCGCTCGGTCGCCGGCAGGCCGCCCGGACCGGCCGTCGACTGGTCCAGCTCGTCGACATCCACGATCCCTCCTTCGAGGGGATGTACGCGAGCCCCTGGCCGCGAGCCCGGCAGACCGCCGAGATCGCAGCCCGCGAGATCGGCAGCGAGTCGGTGACGGTCAAGCCCTACCTCCACGAGGCCGTGCCGCTGGTCGACGCCTCCTTCTCCCGCGACTACGGAGCGGCCCACGGCCTGCCGCTGACGACACCTGAGGATCACGCCAACACCGTCCGCCAGGTGGCCCGCGTCCGCGACCGCTTTTTCCACCCGGCGCGCAAGCTGACCACCTACCTCCTCTTCACCCACGGCAACCTGATCCGCTACCTCGTCGCCGGGACCCTCCGCCTGCCCTTCGAGGCCTGGGGCAGGCTCGACTGCTCGCACTGTGGGATCACCGAGATCAAGGTGTTCTCCGACGGCTTTGAGGCGCTCGTCCGCTACAACGACGCCGGCCATCTTCCGCCGTCGATGCTGACGAGCACCTAGCAGGCCCACCCCCAGGGCCCACACCACCTCTCGGTGAACATTCCGAGAGCGCCCAGCGGGCGAGCTCAACCGACCTGCAGCGCTAGACTGGCGATCTGGCCAGCGCTGCGAGCTGACCTGCAGCCTTCAGCGAGCGGTCTGGCCCTGGGCTGCGAGGGCTGTGTGGAGCTCTGCCTTGAGCTTGGCTATCAGGGCCTCATCCTTCACGTCGATCGGCGGCGTCGTGTCGTAAGCCTCATAGAAGATGCTCGCCGGCAGCTCCTCGGGGATCTCGAGCGCCCGCCGGAGGCGACGGTTGTCCGGGATGAAGCCCCGACCCAAGAGCCGGGTGATCGTCGATCCGATCGTCCCCTGAAGGCCACAGATCAAGATCTGAACGTTGCTCGGGAGCAGTCCGCCGGGGTCGAGGCCGACCGACCGCTCTAGCGCCCCCAACTCCTCGGGGAGAAAGAAGCTCTCCGCCCGCCCGGCGTGCCCGGTCCAGCCGTCGGGATCGCGGCTCGCCCGGCTGACGGTCGGCAGGTAGTGCAGGCCAGTCTTGCCCACGAGGCCCCGGATCTCGTCGACGTAGCCGAGATCCGCGGAGTACGAGACGCCGTGGATCAGCGCCAGATCGGCCTGCGAGCGCTCCGGCTCGCGGATCGCCCGGGAGCGGGCGATCGAGAGGAAGGGCGCGAGCCCTGTGCCAGCGGCGACCATCACCTTGAGCCGCGGATCATCCTCACCACAGGTCTCGGCGAGGGTGAACTTCCCGGTCGGCTTGGTCCGCGCGTAGATCCGATCGCCGGGCTTGATCGTCCACAGGAGATGGGTCAGCGGGTTGTCAGACTCGGCGTGTTCGACATAGCGAATGTAGAACTCGATCAGATCGCGGCGCTCCGGCGCGGAGGCGATCGACATCGGTCGACGGACCGAGCCGAGCTCGGGCACAGCCTCGTTGTTGAGGCCGATCACCATGTACTGACCGGGGATAAACCAAGGCCCCTCGCCTGCGATCGGCTCGTCGGGGCGGATACGAAAGACCGCGAGCTGCGGCGTGATGTCCTCACGCTCGACGAGCGTCGCGTTGTACTCCAGCGTCTTGGCCATGACCTTCAGTCTAGCCAATCCGCCTGGCCGCGGTCACCCTTCGCTAGCCGGTCCCCCCGGTTCCGAACGTTGTTCACCTGGCGACGACCGTCGCTCAAGGAGCACCCTCGGCGGCCGCCCCCCGGCCTATCCCAGCCGCTCTGACCGAGCGAAGACCTCGTCGATAGGCGCCATCACTCGCCTCCGCGCCGCCTCTGGGGTCGCAGGCCCGATCCGGGCGCCGATCCATGCGCCGACGATAGCAGCCCCTAGCCCCCAGACCACCGGGAGGATCCCCCCAGGCGCGGGGAGGAGTCCGCCCCAAGCGAGGAGGAGGCCAAGATTGCCGGCGACGATCGAGGTGATCGCACCGGCCGCGTTCATCCGCGGCCAGCGGAGCCCGAGGTAGAGCACCGGCACCAGGGTGACGTAGCCGGAGAAGGCGAAGGCCGCGATGTCGAAGATCGACGCCGGCTCGAGCATGACGATGGCGAAGACGGCGAACGCGATCACCACCAGGAAGGCCCGCCCGAGGGCGACCTCCCGCCGCTCGGTGAAGCTGGGAAGGTAGCGCCGGAGCACGTCGCGGGTGAGCATCGATGAGAGGGTGAGGAGCTGGGCGTCGAGGGTCGACATCACCGCTGCGAGCACGGCCGCCAGCGCCAGCCCCATCACCGCCGGCGGGAGATGAGCCTCGATCATCATCGGCAGGATCGAGTCGCTCGCCTTGGCGACGAGCCCCGGGAACTCGATCGCGCCCCAGACCCCGAGCAAGACCGCTGGGATCCACAGGAGGATCATGATCAGCGGATAGAGGCGACAGGCGTTCTTGATCGCGGTCGCGTCGCGGGCCGCGAAGAGGCGGACGAGGATGTGGGGAAAGCCGATCACCGTCAGGGCGATCGCCAGGCCCCATGAGGCCCACGGACCCGGCGCCATGGCCCCCCCCGCGGCCTTGACCAGCAGCTCTGGCCGGGTCGCCGCGACCCGCTCCATCGCCGCCGTCGGACCGCCGAGATCGGCGGCGATCCAGGCGGTCGCCGCCACCATCAGCCCGAGGAAGACCGTCCCCTGAAAGACGTTGGTCCACATCGTCGCGCGCATCCCCCCGAGCGTCGTGTAGAGGAGCGTGATCACGAGGACCGCCGCCGCCGCGACCCCAAACGAGAGCGCCCCCCCGGTCAGCACAGCCGCGCTCAAGCCAACGCCGATCACCGCCGTGACCATATAGGGCAGCGTATAGACGAAGTAGGCGAGGAAGAGGACGAGGCCGACCGCGGGGCTGGCAAAGCGCTCGGAGTAGAGTTCTGCGGGGGTCAGGGCGCCGACGCGACGGGCCGCCAGGTAGGCAGGATAGCCGATTAGGTAGAAGGTCAGCGGCACACCCAGGGCGATGATCGCCGCGTTCAGGCCGAAGACGCCGACCCCGTGGTGATAGCTGATCCCTGGGATCCCCAGCAGCACGAAGGGGGTCACGTTGGTCCCGAAGAGGGCCATGAAGAGCACGACCGTCCGCGCGCTGCGACCCCCGAGGAAATAGTCGTCCGCTCCCGACGAGCGTCGGCGATAGGCGATGGCGCCGATCGTCAGGGTGATCAGAAGGTAGCCGATGTTGACCAGGGCGATGGTCGTCAGGGTCTCGCTACTCACCCCTGACCCCTGCCCCCTGCTCGACCTCGACCTGCTCATCTGGCCAGACGAAGATGGTCATGTAGACGACGGCAGCCCAGGCCATCAGCATCCACAGGAGGTGATAGGCGAGATCGTAGGGGATAAACCCTAAGACCAGCTCACCGCCACGACCTTGGTTCCACACGTCGACGTGAAGAACGAGCAGGGCGACCACCACGCCCGCGAAGACCCTGCGGTGACGTCGACGGGAAGGCACGGCGGCGAGTGTAGCCGATAGGCAAAGTCTAGCGGTCGCTCAGGAACGGCGCACAACAAACGTGAGAAGCGCCTGAGGCTCGCGGCGAACGACAAATAGAGGACCGCCTGAGGATCGCGACGAATCACCTAGAGCCTGAGGCTCGCGACGAATGACTAGCGCCCAGGCGACGAGGCGCTCGACCGATCCGCCGGCGCGCCCAGGCGACGAGGCGCTTGGCCTCGTCAGGCCTGAGAAAGGCGAAGTAGGAGCAGAGCATCAGCGGCGTGAACCACACGACGAAGAGCATGCTCTGGATCCCGAGGTGCATCGCCGCGCCGAAGCCGAGGAAGGCCCGGCGGAGGTCCGGGATCCGCCGCCAACCAGTCCCCTCGCGGAGCCAGTGGAGGAGAACGAAGCCGCCAAAGCCGACCTCCCAGACGAGCACAGCCCAGGTCAGCGGCCGGAGAATATAGGGCTGAATCATCGCCAGGAGGCTGCTGGCAGCAAAATGGCGGTTGTAGGGGTTGACCAGCGAATAGTAGATCGCCGTCCCATCTTTCCAGGTGACGCCACTCTTGAGGAGCCCCGTCCCGGTGTAGACCACGGCGATCTGGAGCTGGAGCAGGCGACGGCACCAGACCGGCACCGGCCCGCCCTTGCCGCGCCAGCGCGCGTCCAAGGAGAGACCGCGACCGCTCGGGAGCAGCGCGAGCCACATCGACAGCGCGGTGATCAGGTTGTCCGGCATCGAGTAGAGCAGCGGGTTGCGGCCCACCATCGACACCCAGACCACGACCGCCACGACCGCCGCCGGGCGGGTGTAGAGCCCGACGAGCCAGAGAATGTGGGCGACCACACCGAGGCCGAAGATCGCCCGCACGGCGAAGACCGACTCGACATCGAAGAAGAGGGACCAGCGGGTCGGGAAGGCCTCACGCGCCCACTCGCCGAAGAGCGGTGACGCGTCGGAGAAGTACTCGGCGACCGATCCTAGGTGGGCGAGCATGTTGGCGGTGAAGACCGCGACGAGAACGATTCGGAGGAGGCCGAGCGCCGTCGGGTCTTCGCGACCGAGCAGGGCCCGATCGACGAAGCGACCCCAGAGGCCGCGCGCAGGCTCGCCTCCCTTTGTCGCCCCCTCGTCGGGGACAGCTTTGTCACCCACGACCCCGTCGGACACGGCCCCGTCGGACCCCCTCCCGTCGGACACGGCCCCGTCGGACACGGCCCCGTCGGACACGGCCCCGTCGGACACGGCCCCGTCGGACACGGCCCCGTCGGACACGGTCCCGTCGGACAGCCCCTCATCGGACCCCCTCCCGTCGGACACGGCCCCGTCGGACACTGCCCCGTCGGACCCCTCGACCGTCGGCTCGGACGCAGCCTCCGCCCCAGTCTCCTGCCCAGCCTCCGGCCTCGCCGAGAAAGCCCTACCCTCGCTGACCATGACGGCGCCTATCCTCCTCGATCATCCGCTGGATCGGTAGGTATCCGCAGTCGATCTTCTGCACCGGGGTCCGGACGAGAGGGCTGAGATCAGGCTCACCGGCGCGGACCTTGTCTGGGGGGGTGAAGCTACGGCTCACGCGATCGACGAGGAGCAGACGCGGCGGATCGTCGCTGCGCCGGGCCTCGCGGATACAGATCGACTTGACGAACCAAGTTCGCCGGAGATTGCCGCCCTTCTTCTTGGAGACCCCCGCGTAGAAGGCCCAGATGTCCCTGCGTCGCTTCTCCCAGCCCCAGATCGTGCCCCAGCCTGCATCGGCGTGGTGGGCCTCCTCGAGCGGCTCCTCGTGGCCGTCGAGATAGCGCCCGCGGATGTTGAGGTAGGCGATCGCCCGCTGCGGGTTGGGGGCATACATCGACCAATGCTGCGAGAGGCTGACCTTCTTGGTCCAGCCGATCACCTCCTTCGTCAGCTCCGTCTGCCAGCTCCCGGGCAGGGCTGGGACGACGATCAACGCCGCCAGCGCGAGCGCCCAGAGTGCCTCGATCGTCCGCCTTAGCGCAGCCCCCAACGCCATCTCCGCCTCCGCCTCCATGGCAAGGCGCCGAGGAGCAGGAGGACGGCAGGAAAGGCCGACCCCCCCTCTGCTCGGCAAGCGCAGGCCGTCGTCGGCGCGCTGGTTTGACTGCTGTCCCCAGGGTCTGGTGAGTCGCTGTCTGAGGCCGCATCACCGGAGTCGTCCTCCGGGATCGACCCCTGATCGAGCAGCTCCGGATCAAAGCTGACGACCGACACCGAGCCCGCGACGGCCTCGTTTTTGAGGGTGTTGACCAGGGTCACCCAGACGACCTCGCCGGGGCGGAAGCCGCGGAGGATCAGCTGATTCTCCGAGCCGACGACCAAGCTGGCGACCCGCTCCACGTCCCAGTCCCCGCGGACCTGGGTGATCTCCTTGATCGAGCTCTTTTGGTCGGGATCGGCGGCGCCCTCGACCTCCGTAAGGTCGTACTCAAACTCGATCGGCGAGTCCTCGCGCTTGATCAGGACCAGGGCTCCGACCGGGTTGGTGTTCGGGTTGCCCGTCGAGGTCCCCCGCGGCGAGAGGCGGAAGCGGACGACGATGTTGTCGGTCCCCTCGGGCACCTCGTGCCGCAGCTGCATCGGCCCTGGGTAGAAGGGGGTCACCGCGGCTGACTTGCCGCGCAGGTACATCGTCCGCCCGGAGCTGACTACCTTGGGATCGGTGATCAGGCGCGGACAGTCGTAGAGGTTGCGCTCGTCGAAGGCCCGGACCAGGTGCTGGATGTCGACGTCGCTCCACTCGCCGGCCGCGAGCCGCTCTTGGCCGACCTCGAGCAGGGTGTGGGCCGCGGTCTCGAGGTCGGAGTCCGGCGGCAGGCGCATCAGCATCTCGAGGAAGGCGGGGTCGAGCTTGTCGCCGCCGATCCGCTTGCGGCCGGCCCAAAGCGCAGCCATGAAGGGCTCCCCGTCATTGTGCACCTGGCCGACCGTGCTCCCGGGGCAGGTCTTGGTGTTCTCGGCGGTGCGGATGTGGCCGCGGCCGTAGGTCGCCCAGAAGCGGGCGACATAGTCCCCGAGCTCTGGCTGTTCGGTCAGCATCAGCGAGAAGTAGTCGGCGAAGGCCTCGTTCAGCCCGCCGGCGTCGACCAAGGACGCGTCCGATCGAAGGCGCCGCGCAGAGAGCCCCTCCGGGGTCAGGTGCGAGACCATGCCATGACCGAGTTCGTGGTAGACGACGTCGCCGTCGTAGCCGAAGTCGACCCCCGACCCCTGGCCAAAGATCATCGTCGGGCCCTTCTCGGGATCGCACTGGTTTGTGTAGTAGGCGTTGTTGAGCGGGCCGTAGTCGAGATCGGGGTAGGAGATGGCGATCTTCGAGTAGCGAAAGTTGGCGAGCATCGACGAGAACTCGCACTTGAAGGTGTCGATGCCGAACCCCGCCATGTGGTCGAGGAATTTCTCGGCGTGGTAGTACATCGACAGCTCGGCGTAGAGATCGTCGCCGAGGATGTTCTGGTCCGGGTACTTGAGGTCCGGGATCGGCACCAGGTAGTCGCCATTGTCGTCCGAGACCGCGACCTGCTTCGGATAGCACTCGCCCTCGTCCCACCACGGCGAGATGTCCTCCTCGTTCTCGGGCGCCTCTAGGGTGCAGTTGAAGGCCTGGACCCGCTCGCCGATGAGCGGCTCGCCGGGGCCCACCGCGTGCACTCCCGAGAGCTCGGTGACGATCGTCACCGGTGTATGGGCGGGGTTGAACGGGAAGACCTCCGCCTTCGAGGCGCGGACCTGCTCGTCGTCGTCGACGACGACGCCGGTCGCCGCCGAGACCCAGACGGTCATCATGCTGGGCTCGGGGCTCAGCACCAGCGGTAGATCGACCTCCCAGACCAACACAGGCCTGTCGAGGATGACGCGGTAGACCAGGCGCGAGCCCTGGATCGGCTTGTTCGTAGGGCGTCCTTCGAGGCCGTGCCCGAGGGCGATCGCGCGCGCCTCCTCTTCGCTGACCGTCGCGTCCTCGGGGACGAGCTGAGGCGCGAGGGTCGGCGCGGCTCCGGCGACAACCCGCCGAACCCCGTCGGGATCGACGACCGCGGTCTCAAAGGCGCCGCGCACAGGAATACCGTTAAGGGTGAGCGTGCTCTGCTCGATGACCCCACGAGCGGCGGAAAGGGGCAGCTCGCGCGCCTTCACGCGATCGAGCGCCGGCCCTTCGGGGGCAGCGACCGCCGTCAGCTGTGGGCCCAGCAGCGCGAGACCCACAACCACGCCGAGAGCGATCTTCAACCCCGCCCCGAGACGGATCCCCACCGAGCCTCGCCCACCAGCGCACATGGCAGCAGCATAACGCATAGGAGTCGCCTTAGCAGTCCGCAGAGAAGCCCCGTCGCCCCAGCCGGTCGACCCGGAGGACGCCAACGCCGACGCAGACGCAGACGCAGGGTGTCTCAGACAGTCGCAGGGCGTCCCAGAGCGCCGAGCGGGCCCGAGACCTCCAAGTGGCTCCGAATTCTGGCAAGAGCGCCCCAAAGCGGTACCCTGCGGCTCCATGGGCTCCTTCCTCGTCGAGCTAGTCCTCGCTGGCGCGACCGCGATCACCGCGCCTGCCGCGACCCTGACCGCCGCTGCGATGGGAGAGGTGAGCGCCCCCTCCGCCGAGAGCAGCACCCTCACTTCGACGATCGATCGCATCCTCGATCACAAGCGCCTCAAGGATGCGACGATCAGCGTCGTCGTCACCGACGTCGCCACCGGCGAGGTGCTCTACAGCCGCAACCCCGACAGCGCCGTCAACCCGGCGAGCAACATCAAGCTGGTCACGACCGCCGCCGCGCTGAGCCTCCTCGGCCCAGAGCACCGCTTCCTCACCCGCCTCTTCACGACCAAGGGCGCGCGCCGGGGCGACACCATCGACGGCGACCTCTACCTCAAGGGAGGCGGTGATCCGTGGCTCGTCACCGGCGATCTCTACGAGCTCGCGGGCAGGCTCCACGCCCTCGGGATCCGGACGATCAAGGGCGGGATCATCATCGACTCGACCGCGTTTGATCAGGACGAGCTCCCCCCCGCCTTTGATCAGAAGGACGAGTTCGCCTCCTACCGGGCGATGAGCTCGGCGAGCGCCGTCAACTTCAACACCTTCGTCGTCCACGTCCGCCCCGGCTCGGCCGTCGGCGAGACCGCGAAGGCGGCGCTCGACCCTGCCCTCCCCTCGATCGCGGTCACCTCGACGATCACCACCGAAGCCGGCAGCCGCAACCAGGTCACGGTCGAGCGCGAGCTCAAGGACGGCCGCCTCTCACTCTCGTTCGCTGGGACGATCGGCGTCGACGCAAACGTCGCCCACTACCGCTATCCGGTCGCCGACCCGACGACCAACGCCGGCGATGTTCTGGCCCTCGTCCTCAAGGAGCGGGGGATCAAGGTCGGCAAGCGCACGGTCAAGGCTGGCGCCCTGCCCCGCGCCCCGGAGGCGCTCGCGACCCACGCTTCACAGCCCCTCAGCACCCTCATCCGCGGGGTCAACAAGCTCTCCAACAACTTCATGGCCGAGCAGATCCTCAAGACGCTCGACCTCAGCGACGACCACCCCGCGACCTTCGACGGCGGTCTCGCCAAGGTCCGCGCTCACCTGCAAAGCCTCGGGATCCCGAGCGAGGGGCTGCGGCTGACCAACGGCTCAGGGCTCTATGACGCCAACCGGATCACCGCCGCCCAGCTCACCAAACTCCTCGTCGCCACCTACAACGACTTCCGGATAAGCGCCGACTTCCTCGCCTCGCTGCCGATCAGCGGCGCCGACGGGACAATGCGCCGACGCCTGCGTGAGAGCGCGGCGACCCGCTACGTCCGGGCGAAGACCGGCACCCTCAACGAGTCGTCGGCGCTCTCTGGCTATGCAGGGGCGGTCGGCAAGCCTCCGCTCGCCTTCTCGATCCTCATCGGCGACATCACCCGCGGCAAGACCCGCCTCGCCCGCTCGGTCCAAAACGAGATCGCCGAACACCTCGCCGCAGTGGCGGCCAGCGGGTCCAGAGGGGCGATCGAAGCTCCTGCGCCGAGCGCCGAGGCCGACCCCCGCTAATTTTTCTCGCACGGCAAAAATCGCAGCAGGTGTGCATCGTCCTGCACATTGACGGCGCTGATCTCGAGCGGGGCCGAGCCGAGGCGACGCAACACCTGTTCCCTCGAACATAGAGCGTCTCCAAGACCAGTGCGCATACGCCTGCGCACCCGTGCAGAAACCCGCAAGGATGACCCCCTAGATGGGTCTACAGCGCGGATCTGAGAGAGAGGTAATTTGCGCTCGTCGGCGTCGCTCTCCTATCCTCTCCCGGTCTTCGGAGACGACTCCATGCAGAACACTCTCGGCGTCATCACCAACCCGAACTCCAAGAAGAATTGGCGCCACCCTGAGCGGCGACGGGCGATCCAACAGGCGATTGGTCAACACGGCGTCGTCAAGGAGACCAAGAGCCTCGATGATCTCCCGCAGGCGATCGACGAGCTCCTCGACGCAGGCACCAAGTACTGGGTCTGCGACGGCGGCGACGGGACCCTGCATTGGGTCCTCAACACCCTCCACCAGCGCCTCGGCTCCCGCGACAGCAACGCCCAGCTCCCGGTGATCGTCCCGACCAACGGTGGCACCGTCGACTTCATCGCCCGCAAGGCGGGGCTCAAGGGCGACGCGATCTCGATCGTCGATCGTCTGGTCCGAGAGCTCGACGCTGGCCGCGAGCCGGAGACCGTCCAAGTCGACACCTGCCGCCACCGCGGCCAGGGCGTCAACGCCGACGGCGAGCCCATCGAGTTCGATCGCCTGGGCCTCGCGACCGCCCTCGCCGGCGTCGCCAACAACTTCTTCGACAGGTACTACGCGCTGCCCAAGGATCGCGGCGCCTTGGCGATCGCCGGGGTCATCGGCGCGGCCGCAGGCGCGGCCCTGGTCGACACCTTCGCCGGCCCGCTGCGCCGCTGGCTCCCCGCCGACAGCTACAGCGACTTCTTCCGGCCGACGGCGGCGTCGATCGAGGTCGACGGCAGACGCCTCGGCTTCTCGTCCTTCATGTCGCTGCAGATAGGCTCCATCGACATCAACCTCGCCGGTGTCGTCCGCTGCTTCCGGCGGGCCCACGAGAGCGGCTTTCTCCACTTCCAGGCGATCTCGACCTCGCCCGTCGGCGTCGTCTTCAACGTCCCGAACATCGTCTTCGGAACGCGGATCCGCGGCGGCCAGGTCTTCGACAACCGTGTTCGCAAGGTCTCGATCGTCGCCGCTGAGGGTGAACGGATAAACCCGGTCATCGACGGTGAGCAGTTCCACGGCCTCGATCGCATCGATCTCGAACTCGGGCCCAGCCTCTCGATCGCCACTTTGCCGGCCGCCTGACCGGCGCCGAGGTCCGGCCCAGGGCTCCTGAGCGGAGGGCAGATGCGCCCTCTCCTAGCCGCCCAGCGGCTGACGCTGCTAGGATGGCGGAGGGAATTCCCGCCATGCTTCAGCGCTCACTACTTGGATTAATCACTGCTGCAACCTTTCTCGCTGGCGACATCGCCTCAGCCGCCCCTGAGGTCGCCGGAGGTCCCGTCGCGGAGGAGTCCACCGCCTCCGAGACGGTCACGGTGACGACGACCTCCGAGGCCGCCGAGACCGATGCGCCGCCTGAGCCGGCTGAGGATCTCTCGCAGCCGGTGACCGAGTCCACGACCGAGGTCGACAACGTCCGCGTCGTCTCCTACCCGGCGCCTCCCCCAGCGCCCCCTGAGGCGCCGCCCGTGTATCAACCGCAGCGGCGTCGCGGTCTCGGCCTGATGATCACGGGTTGGTCGCTCTTCGCCGTCAGCTACGGGCTCACAGCCCTCTCCGGCGCGGCGATCATCGACACCTGCTCGAGCTCGGACGAGTACGACTGTCGCAAGCTCGGCGGCTCCCTGATGATCCCGGTGC
>Ga0316189_10001392_pt1 | contig 24047 bp, 22 predicted proteins | sample LowCovwburrow_MG_FD_204930 | JGI IMG/M metagenome (GOLD analysis project Ga0316189, IMG submission 204930) | Coastal sediment microbial communities from Maine, United States - Lowes Cove worm burrow | ecosystem: Environmental > Aquatic > Marine > Coastal > Sediment | place: USA: Maine... | reverse complement strand
TCTGGTTCTCTTGGGCTGGAACCCTGAAATCCTCGAACCGGCCGGATGTCCCGGCTCCTCGCCAGACCGAAATCTCCAACTCATCTGGCAGGGTCGACAAATCAGTGCTCCATTATCCGGACAAAAATTATCACCCACCATCTATATGTATGTGTTTTTCTAACGAAAAGAGATAAAATCTAACCAACAGCATAAGCCAAACTTACATAAGCCAGCACATGAGAATCCGTATTGCTCGGCAGCCCGCCTGCCCGGGGTCACATCCACGTGGCGTCCGTTGCAATGAAGACGCATGCCTGACAGGCCGCCGGCCCTGTCTGAACCGGTCAAACCTGTCCGTTGTTCAGCCTGGTCAGGGCCTGCGTTACAGCCTGCACAAATACCGGCTCATTGCGCAGGTCATGGCCGAAGATCGGGATAATGTCGACATAGGCGCGCACCAGGCTGTCAGGGTCATTTCCGGCATGGCGTGCAACCTCTTCCAGTTCATCTGCCATCGGATCGCGAACATCGATCGGCTTGCCCGTCATGTCAGTGCCGGTCACATACCGCATCCATCCGGCAACCCCGGTGGCCAGCCGCTCGATCGGTAGCCCGGCGGCCAGACGATCCCGGATTGTCGACAACAGCCGCTGCGGGAGTTTTTGCGAGCCGTCCATGGCAATCTGCCAGGTCCGGTGTCTGAGACCGGGATTGGCAAACCGCTGCAGCAGTGCATCGCGGTAGGCAAACAGGTCGATACCGTCCGGCATATCCAGCGTGGGAATGACTTCCAGTGTCATCATGTCATGTACCAGCGAGTACAACCGGGTATCGCTGATGGCCTCTGCGACCGTTTCATGGCCCGCAAGATACCCGAGATAGGCAAGCGTTGAATGGCTGCCATTCAGCAGTCTGAGCTTCATTTCCTCAAACGGGCGTACATCGGCAACGAAGGTAACCCCTGCGTCCTTCCATGGCGGCCGCCCGGCGCAAAACCGGTCTTCAACCACCCACTGGCAAAACGGTTCCGTTGTTACCGGTGCTGCATCCACAACGCCCAGCCGGGCATTGATGGCGTCAGCATCATCCTGCGTGGTTGCCGGTACAATCCGGTCCACCATGGTGGACGGGAACGTGACATTCTGCTCGATCCAGCCGCCCAGCACAGGGTCCTGCAGACCTGCCATCTCCAGCACGGCATTGCAGGTAACCCGTCCGTTTTCCGGCAGATTATCGCAGCATAGAACTGTAAACGGACCGGTGCCGGCAGCCTGCCGGCGCCGCAGCGCTTCCACGATGATGCCGATGGCAGAGCGTGGTTCGGCCGGGGCCAGCAGGTCTGCTGCAATGTCCTGGTGGGTCCGGTCAAGGTGGCCGGTGGCCAGGTCAATGCAATAGCCCTTTTCGGTGATCGTCAGTGAGACAATGCGGATTGCCGGATCCACCATGCGTTGCAGCAGCGTTTCAGACTGAAGACTTGCGTCAACCACCTCGAGCACGCTGCCGACAATACGCGACGATGAGCCCGACGCTGCATTGATTGTCAGGGAGTACAGCCCGTCCTGCGGGTTCAGGGCCAAAGCCGCGGTCTTGCTGCGCAACGATGCGCCCACGATTGCCCAACCAGGACTGCTGGCCAGGATATCATCGACATAGATCGCCTGGTGGGCGCGATGAAACGCGCCGACGCCAAGATGCACAATCCCCGCCGTCAGATCACCGCGCTGATAGGTGAACCGCGAAGCTTTGGCGCAGGCAATTGTTTTCTCACTGAGCCGCATGCAGTCGATATCCTTTCCAGGCACCGGTTTCACAAATTGTAGGATTTTTTGGCGAGGCCATAGGCAAGATCAATCGCCACCTCGCGCGCCTCGTCTTCGTTGATCCGATGTTGCGCGACCTGTTTTGCCAGGAATGCACAATCGATACGCCGAGCCACATCATGGCGTGCCGGAATCGACGGCAGGGCGCGCGTGTCGTCATTGAAACCGGCAGTGTTATAATACCCCGCCGTTTCGGTGACCTGCTCGCGATACCGCAGCATCCCGTCCGGACTGTCGAAAAACCACCAGGCCGGACCCAGCTTCACGGTTGGATATGCCCCTGCAAGAGGGGCAAGTTCACGCGAATATGCCGTCTCGTCCAGCGTGAACAATATGATGGACAGGCGCGGGTCCATGCCAAACCGGTCCAGCAGCGGCTGCAATGCGGACACGTAATTGGTCCGGGTGGGGATATCGAAACCCTTGTCCCGCCCGTACAGGTCAAACACCTGCCTGTTGTGATTGCGGTGCGAGCCTGGATGGATCTGCATGACGAGTCCGTCCTCGCAACTCATTGCCGCCATTTCAGTCAGCATCTGCGCCCTGAACAACTCCTTGTCCTGCGCCGATGCAGCCTGTTTGATGACGCGGTCGAAAAGCTCTTCAGCCGCTTGCCTGCCGATATCGGCCGTGCGCGCCGTGGGATGACCATGATCTGTTGACGTCGCCCCCATAGAGGCAAAATAGGCCCTGCGGTTGCGGTGTGCCGCGAGATAGCCTGACCATGCTGCCGTGTCTTCATTGGTGATCTCGCCCAACGTTTTAAGGTTACCGGCAAAGCCTTCGAAATCCGGGTCGACAACCGGGTCCGGTCGATAGGCGGTGATCACGCGTCCATCCCAAGCGCTGTCGCGAATTGCCCGGTGATGGCGCAGGTCGTCATTGGGACCTTCGGTTGTCGCAATGACTTCGATATTGAACCGGTCAAACAGCCCACGCGGGCGGAAGCCATCCTGCGTTAGGCAATCCGAAATCCGGTCGTAATAGGTGTCTGCGGTTGACGGGCTGAGCAGGACCTCCATGCCGAACAGTTCCTGGAACGTGTGATCCATCCACAGCCGTGTCGGCGTCGACCGAAACAGGTAATAGTGCTCCGCAAAAAGTCTCCAGATCGCCCGACCATCGGTTTCGCCGGGCCTGCCGTCGCGATCGGCAATGCCGAGTGCTGCATAGTCGACACCTTGTGATCCCAGCATTCTGAGAATGTAATGGTCCGGCACGATCAGCAATTGCGCCGGGTCGGGAAAACGCTCGTTGCTGGCAAACCATGCAGGATCAGTGTGGCCATGGGGGCAGATCAGCGCCAGACCCTCGACTTCGCGAAACAGCCTGCGCGCAATGTCCCTTATGCCGGGATCAGCGGGAAACAACCGGTCTTCATTCAGCAACATTGCACTATCCTTTGTGCCGCAGGTCTATTTTTCATCTGCCAGGGATCCTCGCCGCACAGCCTGATTCTGCGCCTGCAGCGCAAGTCCGCACACCTTGAACGTATGGCTCTGCCGACATGCGGTTTCACTGCGCTCCATGACATCGCGTGCGAGGTCAGCAGAGTATGGCAGCGCGGCAGAACTGCAATCCATGTACTCACACTGCTCGCCGTTGACCAGGAACAGGTGGTCGCTGCCGTCACGGCCTTGCACATCGACATATTTGCGAAGCTCGATATAGCCTTGCGTGCCCAGGATGAACAGGCGCCCGTCACCCCAGTTCGGCAATGCGTCAGGCGTGTACCAGTCAACCCGGATATAGGCTTGCGCGCGTCCGCCGGTCAGATTTACTTCTCCGAAATCCTCAAACTTCGGATAGGCCGGATTATTGAAATTGCCAACCGCGGAATGGACGATTTCAGCGTCATCCAGGCTTGCGAAATGCAGAAACTGGTCAATCTGGTGAGATGCGATATCGGTGAGGATACCGCCATAGAGCCGGTTATCGAAAAACCAGTCCGGGCGCGTCGCTGCATTGAGCCGGTGCGGGCCGATGCCCATTGTCTGGATCACCTCGCCGATACGGCCCTGGCGAACCAGCTCCGTCGCGGTGGTCACGGCGCGAACCTCGAAGCGTTCAGAAAAATTCACCGACCATATGCGACCTGTTTCAGCCACGGTCTGGCGAATACGATCCAGCTCCGCCAGCGAAATACAGCCCGGCTTGTCGGTCATAACGTCCTTGCCGTGCCGCATTGCTTCAATGGCCAGGTCAGCCCTTGTATGCGGAGCCGAGGAAATCAGTACGAGCTTGACCTCCGGATCGTCCAGAATCCGCTGCCTTTCCGCATGCCGGGGCACATCCGGAAATCGCTTGATGAAGCCGTCCAGGGGTTGTGGATTGCCATCGGTCCAGAAACCGGCAAAGCTGCAGCCGGCATCAATCATGCCCGCTGCCATGCCGTATACATGGCGGTGGTCGAGCCCGAGAGCGGCAAATTTGAACAGTTTGGTCATGTTGGCTCAGCTTTCCTGGGAAACATTTGCGACCTGGCCGGTCTTGGAAGACGTCACCATGGCGTCTATCAGCGCATGAACCCGCAAGGCTTCGCGGCCGGTGATCGCAGGCGGTCGGTGATCGCGGACAGCGTCGGCGAAATCCGCGATCAGGTCTCGATGCCAGTCGCATGGAAACGCCATCGGGTCGGCACCACCGCCGGTGCCTGAAATCTCGCCCTGATCTTCTTCCCTGCCGTCACGCCACATCACCTTGAGATTGCCGCCGGTCAGCACGGCGGTTGCCTCGGTTCCGTCCACGGTAATGCTTTCCGTAGACCCCGGAAAGGTTGCACTCGTGGCAACCACCGAACCAATCGCGCCGGAGCAAAACCGGATTCCCCCGCAGGCAAAATCTTCCGCCTCCATCTTGTGGAGATCGGTGGTTGTGCAAATTGCCTGCACGGATTGCGCCGGGCCGGTCAGGCTGAGCATCAGATCGAGCACATGGATCGCCTGGCTGATCAGAACACCTCCGCCATCGCGCTCATAGGTGCCGCGACCTGGAACATCATAATAGGCCTGATCCCGCCACCACGGAATATCTGCACGAACCAGCGCAAGTTTACCCAGTTGACCGTCCCGGATGAGGTCGGCCAGCCGGCGCGCCCCGGCGCGAAAGCGATGCTGGAACACCACCCCCAGCAGCACATTCGCAGTCTCGCAAAACTCGACAATCTGCCGTGCTGCTGCCGTGCTGCGTTCAACCGGTTTTTCCGTGAGGATGTGTTTACCGGCTGCTGCGAGAGTCCGGACAAGCTCCAGGCGCTGGTTAGGTGGCGTCAGGACGATCACGGCCTGCGTGGAGCTGTCGGCTGCGATGGCTTCAACACTGTCGAAAACGGCATAACCGCTTTGGGTCGCAACCTCTTCGGCCCGTTCCCGGCTCCGGTTGAAAACCCCGCTGACCCTGATCTGGTCCTGCAGCAGTTTGAGCGCGTCCAAATGGGGTTTAGATGCCATTCCCAGGCCTATTACGGCAACATCGACCGGTTTCTTATCCAAGTTCATGCTCCAGATTTCTTGTCAATTTAAGGTTTCGGTTGCGTCCAGGGCCGCCATGATCCCGCGCAGTTCCGCGAGGCCACGCAGACGGCCAACCGCAGGATAGCCGGGGTTAGCGGCTTCGGTGAGGTCCGACAGCATCCGCTGTCCATGATCAGGACGAAATACGATTGCGTCATGCGGGCTTCGCCGGCGATTTTCAGCCATCAGTTCGCGCAGCACCGCTACCATATCGACATCGCCTTCAAGGTGGGCTGCCTCGTGGAATGTGCGCCCGTCGCCTTCTCGTTTTGTCGCCCTGAGATGCACGAAATGAATGCGCTCGGCAAACCGCCGAGCGATTGCGGGGAGATCATTGTCCTGCCGCACCCCAAGGCTGCCGGTGCAGTAACACATGCCGTTTGACGCCGCCGGAACCGCGTCAAATACGGTTGCAAAATCAGCCTCCGTAGACGCAATGCGAGGCAGTCCGAACAATGGCCTCGGCGGGTCATCAGGGTGCAGGGTCAACTTCACATCAAGCGCGGTGGCTACCGGCGTCACCGCTTCCAGGAAACCGATGAGGTTTTTTCGCAACGCGTCCGCATCAATGGCAGCGTACATTTTCAGCCTGTCCCTGAACTCGGGAATGGTCAGCGGTTCAGCAGTTGAACCCGGCAGCGCGCTGGTGATGTTGGTGACGATCCGGTCAATGTCGTCTTGCGTCATGCCATCAAACACAGCCCTGGCCCGCGCCTGATCATGAGGTGAATAGTCCTGCCCTGCGTTTGGACGTTCCAGAACAAAAAGGTCAAATGCCGCGAACCGATCCTGATCGAACCGCATCGCCGTTGACCCTGTGGGCGTCACATGGTCGAGATCAGTGCGGGTCCAGTCGACCACCGGCATGAAATTATAGCATATCGTCTTGATACCGTTTTTTGCCACAGCTTCCATGCTGGCGATCCAGGCGTCGATGTCCCGCCTCGCGGCAGCACCGGTTCGCTTGATTGAATCAGCAACGGGAATGCTCTCCACCACCGTCCATACAAGCGGTGAGCGACCGGCAGGTGTGGTCTCGATCAGCGCCTTGCGGTCCGCCACGTCGGCTGAACTCCACGCCTCCCCGATCGGTGTTTCATGCAATGCACTGACCACATCGGTTGCGCCTGCCTGGCGGATGGTGTCGAGCGGAACACCGTCATCAGGGCCATACCATCTCCAGCCCTGGCGCAATTGGTTATGTCGTGTTGCGTTGGTCATTTCAAAAGGTCTCGTTATCCGGGTGAGCGATCAACTGTGATCCTGATTACGGGCCAAACAGTTGGACTGGAATGAGGGTGAGTTGCGGCACGTAGGTCACCAGCAGCAGGACCAGGATCAGCGCCGCAATAAACGGCATGATTGCCCTGAACACAGCCGTCACATCCGCCCCTCCGACACGTGCTGTCGTGAACACCAGCATACCAAGTGGCGGTGTCAGCGCCCCAATCACCAGGTTGAGAACCAGTACGATGCCGAAATGAACCGGGTCGACGCCCGCAGCAATGATGACCGGCACCAGGATGGGCACCAGGATGACCATCGCGGCAATCATCTCCATGAACAAACCGACAAAGATCAAAAGCAGGTTGATCAACGCCAGCAGCGCATACTTGTTTTCTGAAATCGCACTCATGGCAGTGGCAATTTTTTGCGGCATCTGCTCGAAGGCCAGCACCCAGGCAAACGGCGCAGCAGCCGCGATGATGATTGCAACGGCAATTGTGTCAGACGCCGATTCCCGCAGCGCCGCAATGAAGTTGCTTGCCGTCAGGCCGCGATAGACAAGTGACCCGCACACAATCGCGAAGAAAAACGCCATGGCGCCTGCCTCGGTCGCGGTAAACACACCAAACCGCACACCACCGACGATCAGCATTGGCAGCATCAATGCCGGCACTGCCAGCCACAAGGCCGACAGGCGTTCACCTGCGCTCGAGCGTTCCCGGTCGCCGCCATAGCCGCGCCGTCGCGACACCAGGTACACAACCCCGGACAATGCCGTTGCCGCCAGCAGGCCGGGCACGATGGTAGCTACGAACAGCGCACCGACCGAAACCGACGCAAGCGCTGCATAGATGATCAGCCCGAGGCCGGGCGGTATCAGGTTTGCCAAAGTCGATGAGGCACTGGTCAGCGCACAGCCGAAGGCCCGGTCATAACCCCGCTTTTCCATTTCCGGGACAACCAGCTTTGCAATGGCCGAGGCATCGGCAGTGGACGAGCCCGAGACACCAGCCAGCATCACATTGGTGACGACATTTGCCTGGCCAAGACCGCCGCGAAAATGTCCCACCAGATGTGTTGCCAGTTCGACCAGTCTTGATGTGACCCCACCGGCATTCATCACCGCAGCTGCCATGATGAAAAACGGGATGGCCAGCAAGGTGAAGGAATTCAGCGACGACGACATGTATTGCGTAACGATGACCAGCATCCGGTCACCCAGCGGGGCAAAGGCAGCGAAAGCTCCAAAGGAAAGTGCGAAGGCGATCGGCACCTCCAGCAGAATAAGGGCAATACCTACGACCATCAACACCATGGCACTGCTGCTTTCGCCATAAAACGCCGACGCGCCATAGCGCAAGCCGATGTACAAGGCGATGCCGAGAACCCCGGCAGCCACTGTCTCAAGCAACCGCCCGTTTACAGGTTTTGCAAGGAAAACCAGGTTCAATGCGCCGCCCACCGGCACCGCCATGAACAGATATTTGAGGGGCCACTCCATGGCAGGAGAAACCTGCAATGCCCGGTTCATGAAGTCGATCCCGTGAACAACAAGCATCACGCTGGCAGCAATCATCACAGTATGGATAAGAAGCCTATGCGCCATATTCCATGACGAGGGAATGAACCGATGCAGAAAGCCGACGGCTATATGGCCGTTTCTCCCGGTGAGCACTGACATACCAACGAAAACTGCCCAACTGAAGGCCCATTGCGATACTTCGCCCGGCCACGACAAGGAGGCGTTCAGCACGTAGCGGTAAAACACCTGGATGGCGGCAATTGTCGCTGCACTGAGCAATAACGCCACTGCGATCGATTCGAGTATGCGGTCGAGCCAAAGATAGAATTTCGATACCAGGTTCAGGTTCTTGTCAGTGTGTTGATCAGGCGTCTGGGTGCGATCAGTACTCATAGGTGTTTTTCCCGGATCGACTGAACTGAAAAAAGCATCTCTGCATGGTTGCAAGGAGCATGCGCAGCGGAACAATCTCCGCTGCGCATGTGTGGAACATCAATCAGCCCAGCGCCCTGATCTTTGCAATCATGGCTGCAGTCTCCGGGCTCTTCGAACCGAACTCATCGAACAACGGCGATGTCAGTTCTGCCCACTTTGCGCGCTCGGCATCGTCGATGCTGTGCACGGTTACCCCAACGGCCTTGAGATCTTCAAGCGCCTGGTCAGCCTTCGCGCGGTTTTCCGTGCGCTGCTCGGCGAAGACTTCCTTGGCACTGGAGCGAACCAGGGCCTGCAGATCCGCCGGCAGACTGTCAAGCCAGGCAGCATTGACCCGAACCGCCTTTGGCAGGAACCAGTGATAGGTGGGCGTTACGTGCTTTGCCTGTTCATGCCACTTGAAACCCAGAACCGAGAAATAATCTGATTCAAGGCCTTCGATAATCCCGGTGGACAGTGCGGAATACTGTTCGGAATACGGCAGCGGTGTCGGGTTGGCGCCGAGTTTCTTCCAGAAATCGATCCAGACACGCAGTTCCGGCACCCGCAATTTGACACCCTTGAGTGAAGCAAGGTCGGTTATCGGTTCTTTTCCCAGAACATGCCGAAACCCGCTTTCGCCATAGGCGACGAATTCGACACCGGTTTTCTTGCGGGCAATCTGGGAGACTTCTTCACCCAGTTCGCCCTGCAGGACCCTGTCTACATGGGCTTCATTCTTGTAGATAAACCCGGGCGCGCCGCCAAAGGCGGCAATTTCCGGCGCAATGGCCTCTTCACTGTCGGGACCTGCCGTCGTTGCCTGAATGGTGCCGATGCGGCTGCCTTCCAGAAGCTGGGACAGGCCTCCAAGCTGGCTGGCAGGGAAATGCTGTGCATCGATCTGGCCGTCGCTGCCCTCGTTCATCGCCTTGGCCCAGCGTTCGAAAGCGTTGGTCAGCGGCGACCCCACAGCCTCGGAATGTGCGATCTTGCAGGTGAACTTTGCTGCCGCGCGGGCTTTGGTGATGATGGCCGGCAAAGCGAGCGCTGTCGCCCCTGTCTGCAACAGTCGGCGACGGTTGATAGCGAAACGTGTATCCATGTCATTGTTCATGATCTGATTTCCTCCACGGGTTGATTTTATGGGACCCTTTAAAAATTCGGCAGTTGGTCTATCCGTACGGCCACCATACCGGTATGGTAATTACTTGATGGAGAAAGGCAAGAGGCGTCTGAGTGTTAGATAAAATCCAGCTAAGCGAACCAATAGCCCCGCAGTTGTTCGAGAACCTGCGTGCAGCAATTGTCGAGATGCGCCTGAAGCCGGGCGAAGCACTTTCTGAAAAAGACATCTCCCTTCGCTACGGGGTAAGCCGGCAACCGGTCCGCGAGGCATTCATCAAGCTCTCCGAAGCCGGTCTGCTGGAAATCCGACCGAGCCGGGGCACCTATGTGAGAAAGATTTCCGTCCGGGAGGTCGCGGATGCGCGCTTTGTCCGCGAAGCCATAGAATGCAGCCTGGTCAGGCATGCGGCAATCTCTGCAACTGATGAGCATATTCGCCAGCTTCGTGTCCTCATTGATGAACAGGAAGCCGCCGCGCGAAATGATGATTTTGCCAGCTTCAATCGCAGCGATGATGCCTTTCATCGCGCCATCGCCAGCATTGTGAATTGCAATTATGCACGACGAACCGTGGAAGGTGCCCGCAACCAGATCGACAGGGTCAGGTTCCTGAGCCTCGACAAAGCCACCCCCCTGTCCCGTCTTATCCAGCAGCACAGGGAAATTGCAGCGAGCATCGAAGCCAGGGATCAGGATCGGGCCGAACGGGCCATGCAGACACATTTGCGGGAAGTTCTCCTGGCACTGCCGCATATTGCCAGGGCAAACCCGGATGCCTTCGAAGACCAGATCATGCCGGATCATGCCGTTCGACTGGTTGCAACAACACCGCCGGAGAATTGACCCGGCCTCATGCGCAGTACCGGCCCGGTGCAGCCGGGTTCATAACATCTTCATAGAGCGTTCGATTGTGTCTTCAAGCGTCCCTTCTGCGTTGATCCTGTGCCAGCCGACCGGTTCGCCGAGGCGCTTCAACTGGAACCGGACCACGTCTGCAGTCGCGTCGGATGCATCGCCCTTCCGTGCGCTCACCCGGTCAACCAGAATTTGCTCATCGGCTTCCAGCCACACACCGGCAAACGCCGCACCGGCGTCACCGGACACCTGCTCTATGGCTGCGCGCTCGGACGGGTCCAGAAAAACTGCATCCGCGATGACAGTTTGCCCGGCCTGCAGGGCGATCATGGCCTTGTGCAGGACCCGCTTGTAAACGGCATCACTGGCCTCTCGCGTATAGGACTCTTTCGGCAGCCTGGTTGTTTCATCGACACCAAACATGTGCTTGCGCTCAATATCGGTTCGCAAATGCACGGCTCCGGGACACGGGGAAATACGCGATGCAAGCGCGCGCGCGACCGATGTCTTGCCTGTGCCGGACAGTCCGCCGACAGCAATCAGCCGGGGACCATGAGGCGCGAGATACCGCGTCGCCTCGCCAAGGTAGGAGCGGGCATCCGCAGCAGTATCAGATGACTGTTCGGCCCCGGATGTCTGCTGCAACCGCGTAACGGCCACCATGGCTCGCACACCGGCCCGGCACGCCATGAACAGTGGCATGGCCCGCAACCCGGCCAGATGTTCGGCGTTTCCCACCTGCGACAGGTAGCGGTTCAGAATGCGGTTTGCATGAGCCTCTTGCTTGAGATGCCCGAGGTCCATCAACAAAAACGCCAGGTCATACAGGATATCGACGGTAGCAATGTCATCATTGAATTCTATGGCATCGAACAGCACCGGCTCGCCGTTCAGCGCGATGATGTTCGACAGGTGCAGGTCGCCATGGCAGCGGCGCACATAACCCTGCCTGCCACGATTGTCCAGCAAGTCACTGCACTGCTGCAGCACGGTTTTCGCCGCAGTCTCGAATTGCCCAATTTCAGTCGGAAGCAGAAACTCTGAGCCTTCATTGAAAGCGGTACACAGTTGATCGACAATCAGGCTCATCCTGCCTGAAGCAGCGTGATCGTGCACAACCGGTGCTGCGGCCTGGTATCTGGCTATTTCATCGGCCAGCCGGTCCATGAAACCGGCGGTCGGTCCACCTGCCTTGATGACATCGCCAAGCAGTGACTTGTCCGGAAACCGCCGCATGTGCAATGCCCACTCCACCGGCGTTCCGGTACCGTCGATCGCCAGTTCGCCTGTTGCCTCGCGCGTAATGTTCACAACGTTCAGATAGATTTGTGGCGCATGCGGCTGATTGATCTGCAGTTCGTAGTCGCAAGCCGCCTTGCGCTTGTCCGGCGTTCCGAAATCGAGATAGCTGAAGGTGACCGCCTTCTTGATCTTGTAGGCGTCATGCCCGACCAGGAAAACCATCGCCGCATGGGTTTCCACAACGTCCACACAACCCGCAGCACCGGGATAGGACGCGGGGTCTCGGAGAAATGCGATTATCTCCGCCTGATTCGCGGCATCATTCCCGCCATCATTTGCCGGACTCATCGTCAAGACCTCGATAATGACTTTGCGGAGCTGGGTGTGGGTGTAAACATTACAGACATATTCGTCCACCGGACCATGATTGATCGAGCATGGCTTTGACGCGGATCAAAACATGCTCACGGCAGGTTGCTAGTCTGTTTTTCATGGGTACTGCGCCATCGTGATTTGGACCTTTTGAAAATCCGGTTGTGACACACACGTAGACCCATACAACGGCAACGCAAATAGTCGAAACTCAAGCAAATCTCTCAACCAGAAGGCATCACAATGAAACCGGTTAGAACTTGGATACTGCTGGCAGACGGAACCCATGCGCGGATCGTTTGCAACACCGGACCCGGAAAGGGTCTGGAAGAAGTAACAGGAATGGAGCTTGAAGGAGCCAATCTGCGCACCGGCGACATCCTGGCTGACCGCCCTGGCCGCACCTTTGACTCAGCCGGTGCCGGCCGCCATGCGATGGAACCAACCTCCGATCCGCAGCGTGAGGCAAAACGCTCCTTCGCTGCCGAAATCGTCTCCCATCTGCAAGAGCAACTGGACGCGAAATCCTTCGATCGGCTGGTGCTGGTGGCTGCCCCTGCAACATTGGGAGACATTCGCAAATTGCTGTCAAAACCCCTGCAGGATGTCGTGTATGGCGAAATCGCGAAGAACCTCGTGCATGTTCCCAATCAGGAACTGGACAGTCACCTCACCGATACCCTGGCGGTATAGTCGGCAAGCTGCGTCCTGGAAAAGCAAAACGGCCACTGCTTCGACACAGTGGCCGTTCCGCATCAGCGAATGTCTGTTGCGGTAATGACGCGGAACGTCCGCATTTCACCGTCCTGCTCGCGGATCGAGACATACTCACCGGGGCGAAAGCGTTCATCACCGAACCGGTAGCCGGTTTCATCATCATCTTCATTGCCATGAATATCGTAGTGGAAGGCCCACGCGCCGCCGGGTTTGCGGACCAGGTGCCCGATCTCATGCTCGTCAGATCCCCAGAAACGGGTAACCCTGCAATCTGCCCGATTGGCTTTCCATTCCGACGCGTCAATTCTGTCCATATTGTCAAGCGGGGCAACCAGTATGTAACCGTGCTCCCGGCTGCCTTGCGGAAAGTCTTTGTCGCGCGCGAGTTCCATGCGGATATGTTTCAAGGTCATGGGAAAAGTCTCCATATGCAGGTGTAATGGGAACGTAAGGTATGTTGTCAGTGTGACATCAGCACCGGAACTGTCATGTTGTTCAGCACATGCTCGGTGGCACCGCCAAACACGAACTCGCGCACTCTCGAATGCCCGTAAGCTCCCATGACAAGCAGGTCAGCCCCGACATCTCCGACATGTGTAAGCAAGGCTCTGCCGGCATCCGTATCTGATGTAGGCATTGGCTCTGCCGTGATTTTCAGATCATGACGGGCCAGTGTTGTAGCCAGTTCAGCGCCCGGCACATTGCCAGCCAGAGCACGCTCCTTCTGCGGATCGACCCAGACGATATCGATGTCACTGTCTGCCGACAGAAGCGGCAATGCATCAAAGCAGGCTCGCGCCGCCTCCTTGGATCCGTTCCAACCCATCAACACCTTGTTGCCAATGGTCTCGAACGACTTGCCTCTCGGCACCAGCAGTACCGGGCGTCCAGCTTCCATCACCACATACTCGGCAAAACTTGGCTCAACACCGCAACTTTCGTTTGAGTCAACCTGCGCAATCACGCCCAGGTCGGCGAACCGGCATTGTTGTGCGAACTCTCTCCCGATGGATGAACTCATGGCATCAAGCTCACGCCATTCATGTGACAGTGAACTCAACCCCATTCTGTGTTCAAATTTCTCGCGCACATCCTTGGACATGGCCTGATAGCGCCGGCGCTGGGCGTCGACAACGTCCGCCATGGCTATACCGCCATAGACAGCGTAGACCTCGACGGACGGAATGATGTAAACGCCGATAACATGGGCACCGTGATGCTCGGCAAGCGAACTGCATGTAGTCAGCAGGTGATCCAGATTGTCCGTATCATTGAGACTGACGACAAAGGTCTTCGGGTTCACGAGATATCCTCCTTGATTGGTTCCTGATCATACCATCTATCGAGTAATGGCAGTTGCGCATTGATCGAAGTCATATCGCTCGATTATCCGCTTTGTCTGTTTGGCACCTTATGGCAGGTGGGACTGCAAATCCGGGCCGTTCCTCAAGATTTCGCCACCCTGGCGCGAAACTCCTTGTCCAGCAACGCTTCAAGCCGCACCAGATCATCCGGCAGGGGTTGCCCCGTCGCCTTCAACTGGGCTAGTTCGGCATGCAGTTGCTCGAGAACCTGATGGGCATCTTCAGGTTCCTTTTCCGCTTCGTTGAAAAACAGGTTTATGCGGGTGATCAGATCGTCAAATGCCATGATACCGGGCCTTTCTTGTTGTTCATGGCTTCTCCATGCGGGAAACCCGCCAGCCAGTAAAGTATTATTCGAAACCCCATGTCTTCGCGGGCTTGGTACACACCACCATCATGGTTTTTTGGCGCTTGCGTTTGACCTGCGTCAATCACCCTGGTTCACCTGGCCGTTTCAGGCAAATCAACCTTGACCTGAATCATGTCGGACCGAATAGACTGCACATAACTTGCCGCAACGATCGCAATAACCAGCCGGCATCATCAGCGGAGACTTCCGGCCCTATGGCGATGCCTGATATGTGTCAAAAAACATCCGCGTCGTTGCAGCAATGTACGCGGCAGGATGAAGCGAATTGTTGGAGGCAGGTTCATGCAGCTTGAGCACGATCACAGCGTTGAAGGCATCAGATCCAGACTGGCAAAGGAAAACCGGCCCAATTATTTGCGCGACTGGGTCTATGGCGGCATTGATGGGTCAATCACCACATTTGCCATTGTCGCTGGCGTCGTGGGGGCCGGTCTGGCCTCCAATATTATTCTGATCCTCGGCCTCGCCAATTTGCTGGCGGACGGTTTTTCCATGGCGGCCAGCAACTATACCGGCACCAAGACCGAGGTAGATGAGCTTGCCCGCTATCGCGACATTGAGAAGCGGCACATCGCTGTGGAGCCAGACGGCGAGCGTGAAGAGATCAGGCAGATCATGCAGGGCAAAGGCCTTGAAGGTCCCGCCCTGACCGCCGCAGTCAAGGCGGTGACCTCAAGCGAGGACACCTGGATCAACACCATGCTGGTTGAAGAATATGGCTTGTCGACCAATTTGCGGTCACCGATGAAGTCGGCGCTGAGCACCATGGCGTCGTTCATCCTGTTCGGATCGATTCCTTTGCTGCCGTTTCTGCTTGGCCTGACCAACGCCTTTGCCATCTCGCTGGGCATGACGTTTCTGGCATTCTTTTTGATTGGCACCATCAAAAGCAAATGGTCACTGGCAACATGGTGGCGCTCCGGTCTTGAAACGTTACTGATCGGGCTGGCAGCATCAACCCTTGCCTATGCCGTCGGATATCTTGTGAAGGACCTGGCCGGTTAGAATCCGGTAACGTGTTTTTTGATCATGATCAATGAACTTTGCCTGCTATCGGCTTATCATGACGGCGAAACAATGGAGGCGCTCAATGTTCAAGACAATTCTGGTCCCGGTCGATCTCTGGCACATTGAGAAAGGCAGCGACATGATAGAACGGGCAAAATATTTTGCCGACACCAACAACAGCAAGCTCACGCTGCTCAATGTTGTTCCCGAAGTCCCGTCATACGTGATGAGCGAATTCCCACCGGATATGCACGAACGCGCAGTTGAAAGTGCCACCGCAGACCTGCAGGCCGTTGTCCGAAAGCATGACCTGCCGACATCCACCAGGATCGTGGTCAAGAGCGGCAATCCCGCGCGCGTCATACTGGATCATGCTGAAGAGGGAAAGTTCGACCTGATCATGGTCGCCTCCCATTTGCCGGGACTGCGCGATTATCTGCTTGGCTCTGTTGCAGGAAAGATTGTACGCCACGCTCGCTGCCCGGTTCTGGTGCTCCGCTGAGGTCCTGCCTTTGATATGGGCTGAAGTTTTTTCAACACCGGTTTGACATACCCGCGTCGACTGCCATCAAACTGACCCTCTGAACTACCATGCCATAATTTCCTCGGGCCGAACCAACGGAGCGCTCACCATGGACAGCTACAAAACCATCCTCATCGTTTTCCGCTCGCCTGATGAGGCAGGACGGTTGTGCCAGCTTGCAGAAGGATTGGCCGGCATCTGGCAATCCCATGTTCTGGGATTCCACGCCCGACCGGGCGTCTCCGTCAATGTGGGCCTGAGGGGCAGCGAGCTTAAGCAATGGCTTGACGAAAGACGTAAGCATCTTGACAAGCAGGATGCAGAAACCACGGCCATCTTCGAGCACTATTCATCGTTATCCGAGCAAAGCTGGGAATGGCGGCATGTCGATGCCGACCTGATGCCAAGCGGTGATATGGCATTGGATCTGGCCAGGTTTGCAGACATTGTACTGATCAACCGGCTCGAGCGCGGTTCAAGTGTAACCGACCCTGACATGACCCTGGAACAACTGATCTTCGAATCGGGCCGACCGGTGATCGTTGCACCAAAAAACTATCCGCAAAAGCATACGGGCAAACGTATAGTTATTGCCTGGAACGGGACTCGCGAGGCTACCCGCGCCGCCTTTGACGCCCTGCCGCTATTGCGCAATGCATCACCGGGTTGCGTCCGTCTTGTTTGTCCCCCGGCGTCGGAAAAGCAACCACGGCAACTGCCGCAAGGCGCTGATCTGGCTGAGGCGCTTGCCCGCCACGGCGTGGAACTGGAAGTCAAGCCATTGCCTGGTAGACACAGCAATGCGGGCGCAGAAATCATGGTTGAATGCGAGGAATTCGGAGCCGACCTGCTGGTGATGGGCGGCTACGGACATTCACGCCTGAGAGAGTATGTGTTTGGCGGCACAACTGAAACGATCCTGAACGAAAGCGTCATACCCGTGCTAATGACGCGCTAGAGCATCATCCGATCAGATGGAACCATCTGACCGGATAAAGATGCTCGCTTCCAAAGTGTTAGAGCAATTTTACCCATCCGTCTGGATGGATATTGCTCTAGGGTCAGGAGTCTTCAAGCAGTTGATCTCGATCATGGACCAGATTGAATTGCGCCTGCAGACTGCCGGTTACGACATGACAATCATGGAGACCGGAAATGAAACTCAAAGCAGCACTCGCCAGTATCACTCTCGCCGCAGCAATGTCCGCTGCGCCGGTAATCGTATCAGCCAGCGAGCCGAGCGACACCATCAAAACCGTCAGCGGTGACTTTGATGAGGTATTCGGGGATTTGCAGGATGTGGTGATCAATCGCGGACTTGTCATCGATTATGTCGGCCATGTCGACAAGATGCTTGAGCGAACCGCAGAAGCCGCCAAGAGTTCAGGCAGTTCAAGCGGCGTGGCACCCTATCTCAATGCCCGTTACATGCAGTTCTGCTCGTCTGCTCTCACACACGAAGCCGTGGAAGCGGATGCGCAGAACATCGCCATGTGCCCGTATCTTGTGTTTGCGTACGAAACAAAAGCCGACGCGGGCAGGATATCGGTCGGATACAGGCAGATCAGCCTGTCCTCTTCGGCAGCCTCGCAAGCCGCGCAAGCCAAGGTACACGGTCTGCTTGACGCAATCATAAACGACGCCGTCGGCCAAAATCAGTGAGGGGAGCCATACCATGACGCAAGCCTATCGCCGTACCATTGACCACACCATACAGATCACCAATGAGTGGGTTCACCAGATCGACGAGATGGTGAGCTGGGAAGATTCCAATCGCTCGTTCCGGCTGTTGCGCGAGACACTGCAGGCCATTCGTGACATGCTCGGTGTTGACGAAGCCGCCCAACTGGCTGCCCAACTGCCGCTGTTCATTCGCGGTGTCTATTTTGAAGGCTGGGATCCGTCCGGAACACCGGTCGCATTACGCGAAAAACCTGACTTCATTGCGCGGGTGTGCGAGGCTTTCACAGGCGATCAGCTTGACAACCCGGAAGAGGCCATTGGCATCATCTTCAGTTTCCTCAATACTCGCATCTCGGCAGGAGAGATCAACGATGTCCGCAATTCATTGCGCAAGAGCCTGCGCGACATCTGGCCAGCCCCTCGCAACTGAATAATCCTGCGTCAGGTATCGAGACCCATGGACGCAAAAGCCGTATTCGACATTCGCGAGATCACCAAGGTCTATCGCACCGGTGACGTCGCGGTGCATGCGCTTCGCGGTGCCAGTGCCCGGCTCTATGAAGGCGAGATCAGCGTGATGCTGGGGCCGTCTGGGAGTGGCAAGTCGACATTCCTGAACATCCTGGGAGGCCTCGACAAGGCAACATCCGGACAGGTGTTGTTTGACGGCATGGACATTACCCAGGCCAGCGAAAGCGAGTTGACCGACTTCCGGCGCAAGAATGTCGGTTTCGTTTTCCAGTTCTACAATCTGATTCCGAGCCTCACCGCACGTGAGAATGTTGCCCTGGTGACCGAGATCTCGACCGATCCGATGAAGCCGGAGGATGCACTTGACATCGTGGGGCTGGGTGAGCGGATCAATCACTTTCCCGCGCAGTTGTCTGGCGGCGAACAGCAGCGCGTGGCGATAGCCAGGGCCATTGCCAAAAACCCCCGTGTCCTGCTTTGCGACGAGCCGACCGGTGCGCTGGATTCAACAACCGGACGCCTGGTGCTCGATGCGCTCATCGACATCAACACCAGGCTGGGCACAACCACCGCGATCATCACCCACAATGCCGTCATTCGACAGTTGGCCCACCGGGTGTTCTACTTTGCTGATGGGGCAATCGTGCGTGACGAGGAAAACACCACCCGCCTCACCGCTGCCGAGCTGGATTGGTAAAAACACCAGATGCGCGCTCTCGACAAAAAACTGCTCCGGGATCTGAAACGTCTGTGGGCACAGGGGCTGGCGGTCGCGCTGGTTCTGGCGTGCGGAGTGGCAACCCTAATACTGGCAATCGGATCATACCGGTCGCTGGAGGGCACCCGCGCTGCCTATTATGACCGGCACAACTTTGCCAGCGTATTTGCAACCGCCACCCGCGCACCCAAAACCCTCACGTCGCAAATCAGAAAGCTGCCTGGTGTGCTTAGTGTTGAGGCGCGCATCACGGAAAACGTGCTGATTGACATACCGGGCCTGGTAGAGCCGGCATCGGGACTTTTACTGTCAATTCCAGATCATGCACTGCCGCGGCTGAACCGGCCCTATATCCGATCGGGGCGCCTGCCCGATCCTGACCGCAAGAATGAAGCTCTCATCTCCGAAGCCTTTGCAAAAGCCAACGGCTTCATACCCGGGTCGCGTTTCAGTGGCATTGCCAATGGCAGGAGAATAACATTCTCTGTCTCCGGCATCGCCCTGTCACCGGAGTTCATCTATGCGCTCGGCCCCGGGGACCTCGTGCCGGATGATCGTCGCTTCGGGATCATCTGGATGCGCGAAAAGACCCTCGCGGGCGTGTCCGATCTTGATGGTGCGTTTAACTCCGTGTCGCTTGCCTTGTTGCCGGGAAGCAGGCCCGCACAAACCATCAGTGGACTGGACCAGTTGCTGCAGCCTTATGGCGGCACCAGCGCCTATGCGCGTGAAGACCAGACATCGCACGCCTTCCTCGACAGTGAACTGAACCAGTTGCAGGCAATGGCGCGCGTCATCCCGCCCATATTCCTGCTGGTCTCCGCGTTCCTGATCAATATGATCCTGTCACGCCTGATCACCCTGGAACGGGAGCAGATCGGTCTGCTCAAGGCGTTGGGTTATTCCAGTTACAATATTGCCGCACACTATGTGAAGCTGGTGGTGGCCATTGCCATGATTGGAATAGTGATCGGTTTTGGTGCCGGCACCTGGCTGGGAGATGGCATGACCCGAATTTATGCCAGCTTTTTTCACTTTCCATTCCTTATCTTCAAACGCAATCCGGATGTTTATGCGCTGGCCGCAGGATTGAGCATCGCCGCTGCTGTCGCCGGTGCCCTGAAAGCAGTTCACGGCGCGGCTTCGCTGCCGCCGGCTACCGCCATGCAACCTGCCCCGCCGACGCGCTATGCCAAAGCCGGCCTTTTCAGTCGTATTGGCGGCAAGATATTTTCGCAACTGACCATCATGGCCTTTCGACACATGACCAGATGGCCCCTGCGAACCGGCTTTACGGTGTTCGGCACCTCCATGGCCGTAGCCCTTCTGATTACCGCCCTGTTTTCGTTCGGGTCAGTCAACTTCATGATCGATACCGTGTTCTTTCGAACAGAACGTCAGGACGCAACAATTGCCTTTGCAAACCCGCTGCCGCCGCGCGTAATGCACGATGTCAGCGCCTTGCCGGGGGTACTGTATGTCGAACCGTTTCGAACTATGGCGGTTGAAATGGAACATGGCTCCCTGAAGGAGCGGGTTGCCATCATCGGCAAGGGCCAGGCGCCCCGGCTCAGCAGGATCATGGACCTTGACCTGGTGCCCGTGAACTTGCCTGAACAAGGCCTCGTGCTGTCGGAACGGCTTGCCAGCAAACTTCGTGTGCGCAGCGGTGACATCGTGCGGCTCAAGTTGCTTGAGGAAGGCAATAGCGTGGTCGAGGTGCCGGTGGTGCAGATCATTCAGGCGTACATAGGGCTGACTGCGTACATGGACCTGGCCCATATGGATGCCTTGTCCCGTATAGGGCCGCGTCGCTCAGGCGCCTACGTGGAACTGGACAGTGGTCAACTGCAGAACCTCTATCGGGCCATCAAGCAGACACCGATGGCAGCCTCTATTGCCATACAGTCTGCATCGTTGCAGCAGTTCAGGAACACGATAGAGCAGAACATAACCACCATGACCACGGTCTACGTAGTGCTGGCGGTGATCATTGCATTTGGTGTTGTATACAACAGTGCGCGCATCCAGTTGTCCGAACGGGCACGGGAACTGGCCAGTCTGCGCGTTCTGGGTTTTACCCAGCGCGAAGTGGCACAGGTACTGGTCGTTGAACTCGGCGTGGCCATGGTGCTTGCACAACCGCTGGGATGGGCTCTTGGCAGCGGCTTCTCGTGGTTGGTGATACAGGGTTTCCAGAGCGATCTGTTCCGGGTGCCCTATGTCATCGAGCGGTCGGCTTTTGGCTGGTCCAGCCTCGTCGTCATGCTTGCTGCCATCGTCTCCGGACTGATCGTGGTGAGCCGGGTTTACCGGCTGGATCTGATACGCGTTTTAAAGACGAGGGAGTGAATCGATGCTTAGCAATCTGAAAGGTGCCGTACTCGCACTGATCGTTCTTGGCGTCGCGGGCCTGGGATATCTGTTTTTCGCCCCACAACCTGTTGCGGTTGATCTGGCGTCGGTTGATCGCGGCAGGCTTGAAGTGACTGTCGACGAGGAAGGCGAAACGCAGGTCAAGGAAATTTACCGGATATCGGCGCCCATTACCGGAAAGCTCGAAAGAGTGGACATTCAGGTGGGAGACAGTGTTCTCGCCGGCCAGCGCATAGCCCGGGTTCGCCCGGTTGACCCGCCCATCCGCGACATGCGCTCCAGGCTGGAGATGTCTGCCACTACAAAGGCGGCCAGTGCTGCTGTCCAGCTTGCCGAAGCTCAGGTCAAACAGGCCGGGTCAGATCTCAAGTTCGCACGAAGCGATTTTTCCCGCGCGCATATTTTGGCGGAAAAAGGCGTGATCTCGGGAAAAGCACTCGAAGAAGCAGAACTCAATGTGAGCGTCAAGCAAGCCGAGGTACGCAAGGCGGAAGCCGGCCTGGAACTGCGCCGCCGCGAGTTTGAGTCAGCGCGCATGCGCGAACTCGAGCCAAACCAGATGCAGTCGCAAGGTCCCGAGGATCAATGCTGTGTCGAGATCACGGCGCCGTCCAGCGGTGTGGTCCTGAAAGTGCTGACCGAAAGTGAGCAGGTCGTGCAGGCTGGAACCACCTTGATGGAAACAGGTGATCCACACGATCTGGAAATTGTTGTGGACCTGCTGTCTTCCGATGCTGTTGGAATTTCCGCAGGTACACTGGCGCGCATTGAAGACTGGGGAGGAGAAGATGTTCTGCAAGCCAGCGTCAGGCGCATAGATCCGGCAGGTTTCACTAAGGTTTCGGCACTTGGCATTGAAGAGCAACGCGTAAATGTTGTGCTGGATTTCATCTCGCCGCCGCAGCAATGGCACGGTCTGGGCCACGCCTTCAAGGTCACCGTGCGCATCATCAAATCCGACCACGAAGATGTGCTGCGAATACCGCTTGGGGCCTTGTTCCGGCGCGGCCCGGACTGGGCGGTTTACACGGCCCGTGACGGCAGGGCCAAATCGACCACTGTCAAGCTGGGCAAGTTTTCCCTGAGCCATGCCGAGGCAATTGAGGGGGTCATGCAGGATGATGAGGTCGTGATGTTTCCGAGCGACAAGGTCTCTGACGGCGTCTCGATCTCACAGCGCTGAGCCAACAAGCAGCCTCGCGCCAACTCATGATGATGAAGTCGTCTGGTCATTGCCGTTGATCTTTATCAATACAGAACAATTGCGGGCAGATAGGCTCGCTAGATGACAATCGCCACGCAAGATGCTCCGGAAGCCGGGAAACCCGGGCTGAAGAGGTCACTGAACCTTCCGCTACTCGTGCTTTACGGGCTTGGTACAACCATCGGGGCCGGCATCTACGTATTGGTGGGCGCTGCAGCGGGACGCGCCGGCATTTACGCGCCGATGGCCTTCATTGTCGCGACTATCGGCCTTGCTCCTACCGCCATCAGCTATGGCGAACTGGCCAGTCGCTATCCGGTGAGCGCAGGCGAGGCTGCCTACGTAAACGCCGGCTTCGGTTCGCGCGCAATGTCACTCTTCGTCGGATGGCTGGTCATCGTGTCAGGTGTGGTCGCGTCAGCGGCCATTGCCATTGGATGCGCCGGTTACATCCGCACCTTTGTCGATCTGCCGCCTTCCGTGTTGTTGACGGGCGTGATTGTGTCCATGGGGCTGGTCGCTGCCTGGGGCATCATTGAATCGGTGCTGCTTGCAGCCCTGTTCACGATCATCGAGGCAGGCGGTCTGATCGTCCTGATCTATGCCGGATTTGCCCACGAAGGTGACCTCCTCCTGCGGATCCCGGAGACATTTCCGCCAATCGCGGACCTGGGCATCTGGCTTGGCATCGCCAATGCCGGCTTGCTGGCCGTTTTCGCCTTCATCGGCTTCGAGGACATGGTCAATGTGGCAGAGGAAACCAAGCGACCGCGCATCACAATGCCATGGGCCATCATTATCACGCTTGCCCTCACCACTATCCTCTACACGCTGGTGACAATGGTTGCCGTCCTGTCGGTTGCCCCGGCAGAACTCGCCAGGTCGCAAGCGCCGTTGAGCCTGGTCTATGGACGACTGACAGGCTCATCACCCGTCATGATCAGCGGCGTTGCCATATTTGCCACCGCCAACACGATTCTGGTGCAAATGATCATGGCGTCCCGGGTGATTTACGGAATGGCCGGACAAGGCACCATGCCGAAGCTGTTCGCCCGCGTGAACGCGCTCACCCATACGCCCGTTATAGCGACCATTGCAGTTGTTGCTGCAACGCTTGTTCTGGCACTGGGGTTCAACCTGGAACGGCTTGCCGAGATGACGTCACAGATTGTGCTGGTTATCTGGGCCCTGACCAATATGGCCCTGGTGCTGATCAAATGGCGCAAAGAGCCCGCTCCCGATGGTGCCTTCATTGTGCCGATGTGGGTACCGATGACCGGCTTCGTGTTCAGTTGTGCCCTCATAGTCCTCTCAAGCATTGCGTGATCCGATGTTTTGGTCGAACGCTCCCCTGCCGGCAAATCTGATGCTGTTTGCCGTCTGCTCGATAAGTGTCTGGCTGGCGGGCAGTGCACTGGCCCGGTATGCTGACGTGATTGCAGATCGCAAACACCTGGGCAGAGCGCTGATGGGGCTGGTGTTTCTGGCTACCGTCACTGAATTGCCCGAGATTGCGACCACTTTCACAGCCGCCAT
>Ga0316189_10001391_pt1 | contig 24050 bp, 19 predicted proteins | sample LowCovwburrow_MG_FD_204930 | JGI IMG/M metagenome (GOLD analysis project Ga0316189, IMG submission 204930) | Coastal sediment microbial communities from Maine, United States - Lowes Cove worm burrow | ecosystem: Environmental > Aquatic > Marine > Coastal > Sediment | place: USA: Maine... | reverse complement strand
AAAAGTACCGAGAGGCTCTTTCAAAGCTAGATACATTTAACATAAGGAAATTATAAATCTCAGTATTATGTTAAATAGAACTTTTTCCATCTAGGTGCGATGGCCATGCCAAAATACCGAGCGTGCGCCTGGCTGTGGGCGGAAGCTTTATTCTGCCTAGATTTTTTGATACCGACCCGCGTAGGGTTTTTCATCAATGAAAAGCCCAGTCGATTGCGCCAAAGCTTCAGCGACGGAGCACGGCTCAAGCGACCAATTGAAACCGGTACAGCCGAATGGAAATCGTGTGCAGCCTGTGGAAACGTTTAGGGGATCTGAGACTTGCTGTAGTTACTGTGCGAACTCAATGGGATTGTCACGTCACCAATCTCGATGAATCGAGAAGGTTCCTCACAATGACGAGATCTAGCTGAGGACAGCTAAGGCACTTGCCTGCGTGTAGCCACTTCGGCGAAGGCAGAATTACCCAACCTACCCCTTCTCTTTCAACCTCCCCGCAAGCACAGATACCTGTAACTCTGTACGCTTGATTTCCCTGATAATTGCATTCTTGTCCATCTGCATCCAATGATAAAGCTTTAACATGCCTACAGCCATCATAAAGAATAGCACACCCGCTCCAAACTGAATAGCCTGCATGATATCAACTGCATTAAAGAAGCGATAACCGAAGTAAACAGCAAAGCCAAACATGATAAACTGGATAACCAACGTCATGACGGTGAGCCATTTCATTTTTCCTTGAAATAAACCTCCGAACATTTCCACTAGGTTCTGCTCGTCCAACTTATGATAGAATACTGCCTCTTCTTCTGTCAACGCTTGCTCGATCAACCGATCGATTTCTTCTTTCTCTGTTTTCATGATGCTATTGTTTTATTTTTCAAAATTTTCTTTAGTCGTTCCCTGGCCTGAAAAAGCCTCGATTTAACCGTACCTGTGGGTAAATCAAGAATCCGTGCAATAGTTAGGATATTCAGGTTTTCCTGGTAAAACATCTTTACCACGTGTTGCTGTCCATCGGGAAGCTCTTGTATTGCGGCTCTAAGTGAGCCAATGACCTCTTCCGAAGGAGCAGTATCGGTCTCCATGAAATCATCCTGCGCCATTCTCCGGGCGTCATCCCTCTTTCTGTTTAGCTGATTCGCTCGAATCCAATCGATGGATTTTGTCGTAGCAATTCTTAGCGACCACCATTCAAAAGCCCCTGGGTCTTTTAGCGATCTAAGTCTCTTGATAATGGTAATCCAAGCATCCTGAGCAATGTCTTTTGAAGCCGAATAGTCTTGCGTAGTGATGTATACTCTCCTGAGTACCCTTGAGTCCCAGCGTTTCACCAGCAGCTCAAGCGCCTTTCTGTCCCCCTGCTGGCAATTAATAACCAGCCATTCGTCTATGATGTGATCGGATGTCCTCATCTGATCTAAAAGTCGTGGAAATCTGGAGAAGGTTCATTAGATCGGGAAAAATTATTTCGACACCGATACCTGAGTTGACCACTAAAACTTTTTGGGCATGTCCCCAAGCTGCGCAAGGGGTCGGGCTATTCACTACTACTCCCCCGATGGCTATCGGGGGGGTATCCGTTGCTATCCCTCATGCGCGCCAGTGGATAGAGCGAATGTCCGTAAGAGTATCCCAGTAGGCCAAATACGAAGATTGATGTTTCTTTGCCTTATGAGGCACTTGATTCTTGTATTTCTTATTGCTACTTTTTCAGTGAGCGCACAAAAAGAAGTCAGCAAAATACCAGTCAACGAACTGGAGCTCAATACTCCTTTGTCAATGTACGAGCAAGATGTTTTTCTGCTAACTGGTGAAGAGGAATTCTATCGTGAGAATGAAAACCTGCGCCAAAACGTCCTGAGAAATATTGAAAAGGGAATTCGTGAAGGGCAGTACGCCGGATACACCGCTAGTGTAATCGACGGAATAAAAGCTTCCACAACGACCTTATTTTTCTACAAAGAGGAATTGTACAAAGTACGCTGGTCTTTCCTTCCGCTGGACCATCCAGACCTAGCCGCGAATGAAGATCAGCTCGATCGATTTCTTACAGAGAAATACGGGCCTGGCGACGAGCAAATCCCAGACCTGCTAAAGGTTTGGCAAAGCAAGAAACGCTACCTCCAGTCTTTCTCCGAAGAATACGAATTTCAGATCGAGTATCGGGATGAGAAAATCCATACGCTTGTGGAGGCGCTGAAGTAGTTGTCATTCAGTCGTCGAGGACATTACTGTATACGAAAAACATAGCCGTCATTCAGAGGCTTCGGGTAGGGCCTTGTGTGAGGGAAAGCCGTAGGAATCTCGAAATCAAAAAGCTCTTATGCAATTTTCCAACCCAAGCCCTCCCACAATTTGCTCAGAGTGACGGTAACTAACTTTCCTATTTCATCGCCTCTCTAAATTTCTCAGCCTGCGCCTGAAACTCACTCTTTAGATCCTCATCAATAATCCCGTTCACAGCATCAAAATTTTGACCAAAAGAAGGCAAGGAAAAACGTGCCACTACGACACCACCTTGATGCGGGATTGCATTGGCAGCAGTTTCAAGAACAGTTGCCGCACCTCTCCCACCAGGTGAAGTTCCCATTAAGAACATGGGCTTATCAGACCAGATCGGTAGGCCAAGTCGCGACATCCAATCGAAGACGTTCTTAAAAGCAGAAGAGTAACTGCCGTTGTGTTCAGCGAAAGAAATGAGGATTCCATCTGCTCCCTCAACGTGAGTCTTGAATTGTCTGGCCTTTTCATGAATGCCATCTGCTGTCTCACGATCTGAACTATAAATCGGCATCTCGAAATCATTCAAATCCAGAAGCGCTACTTCTACTTCTTCAAGTTGACTTGCAGCCCACTTTGCGAATTGCTGATTGATGGACGTACTGCTGCTACTTGCGCCAAAGGCTATTATTTTTTTCATTTTGTTGAATTGTATTTTCCGTTTGATTTAATCAGTGATCTTCGTTATGCTCAAAGATCATGGCTCGATCGAGCCTTTAGTTTTTTAATAAGTCTTGTCAGTTCCTGTGCTTCCTCAGCAGCTAGGTTCTTCGCCATCGACTGATGGAAGGCGATCACCTTTTTGTTGAGTTCAACCAATAACTCTTCACCTTGTTTGGTAATTGCAATGTCCATTTTTCGTCGGTTGCTTGGACATTCTGTTCTGCTAACCAAACCCTTCTCTAGGAGCTTGTCGATAATTCGTGTGACGTTGCTCGTACGTTGTACCATTTTGTTTTGGATCTTCTGCACGGTGATTGGATCTCCTCCACGTACTTTTAATACCCTTAACACATTGTATTGCGGTTCCGAGATGTCGAATTCTTTCAACTCTACGCTTACCTGATCCGTAATCCAGTGACCAGTCCGAATGATCTGATCAATTGCTGAGAGATAATCCTGATTCATTTTATTACAATAGTTGTATATACAGCAATTTATCAAAATAAGTTCAAGTTTTTCTCTTGAGAAACACTTTTATCCGACTGTAGCAGGAAAGCAGATAGAGGATGCATGATTACGTTAGAAAAATGAAGTGTAACATTGCGAACCGTCCGATTGTTAATTCGTTTTAGGACTTAAATTAAATATTGCCAATGCCTTCTATTTTAAGTGTTGAACAGGTTTCTAAGATTTATCAAAGCGGAAGCCGAACTGTTCAAGTTTTAGATGAAATTGATTTTGATGTTCAGGAAGGAAAGACAATGGCGATCGTTGGACCGTCTGGTAGCGGGAAGACTACGCTACTCGGTCTTTGCGCAGGTTTGGATAGTGTTAGTGAAGGCTCGGTGACACTGAATAATGTGTTGCTCAACAAGCTCACGGAGGACGAACTAGCATTAGTAAGAAATAAGTATGTCGGATTCGTCTTTCAAAATTTTCAATTGATACCAACATTAACGGCTCTGGAAAACGTCATGGTTCCGCTCGAATTGAGAGGGCTACCAGGAGCCAAAGAGATTTCAGAGAATTTGCTCGGCAGAGTTGGGCTTCAAGATCGAATGGATCATTATCCAACGCAGCTTTCGGGAGGTGAGCAACAACGCGTTGCTATTGCACGAGCTTTTTCTAATAACCCACGGGTACTGTTTGCCGATGAGCCAACGGGCAATCTGGATGAAGAAACAGGAAAAGCGGTAGAGAACTTGTTGTTCGAGATCAACAAGGAAAAAGGAACTACGCTGATCATTGTCACACACGATCTTGAACTCGCGAATAAGACCGATCAAATCATCAGGCTAAAGGGCGGGAAAGTAGCTAACTAAAAAGATAGTTTGGATAAGAAGATTACCATATCACAGGAAAAGTACAGTAGCTCCTGGCCGTTGAAAATGGCGTGGAGGGATAGCAGGAAAAGCCGCGGAAAATTATTGCTATTTATAGCTTCGATATCTCTGGGTATTGCCGCATTGGTGGGAATTACATCCTTTCGGGAGAATTTATTAGAGGAGATTGATGAGCAATCGAAGACCTTGCTCGGAGCTGATTTTTCTGTTAGTGGCAATAAGGTCCTTCCTGACAGCCTCTTCAATAAGTTCGCCGCAATCAGTGGCTCGCAATCCCGAGAAACCTATTTCTCATCCATGGTTTTATTTCATGGCGGGGGCACCAGATTAACACAGGTAAGAGCCTTAGCTGGCGAATACCCATATTATGGGGAAATAGAAACCGTACCAGCCGAGGCCTCTCAGGAATTTAAAAGTGGGAGATATGCCATTGTGGATGAAAAGCTCACGATCCAATATAATGTGGGTTTAGGTGACTCAGTGAAGATTGGTGATGTGAGTTTTGAGATCGTCGGTAAGGTGAGGAAAATCCCCGGGCAATCGACCGTGGGTACCACGGTGGCTCCTGTCGTTTACATACCTGCTCAGTTTTTGGATGCTACTGGCTTGGTCATGAAGGGTAGTCGGATCAATCGAACTGCCTATTTCCAGTTTGATCCTGGACTTGATACCACAGGTGTTTGGACAAACATCAAAGAACAAGCCGAAGGAATTGGGTTTGATGTAGACACCATTGAGGACAAAAAAGACGAGACTGGAAGAGCCTTCAAAGATCTTTCAGCATTTCTTGAATTGATTGCATTTACGGCCTTACTCCTCGGTTGCCTAGGTGTAGCTAGTTCCATTTATGTCTATGTAAAAAGTAAGGTGCAGGCCGTTTCCGTGCTGCGGTGTTTGGGAATGAAAGCCAGCCAGGCAATTAATATCTACCTAATTCAGGTGGCCTTTTTCGGATTGATTGGATCTGTGATTGGGTGCATCATTGGGGTTGCTATTCATTTATATCTTCCTGAGATCACTAAATCTTTCGTTCCGATTGAGATTACACCGAAGATCTATTGGCCCGCTATTTATGTCGGCGTGGTGATGGGCGTGGTGATTTCCATTTTGTTTGGACTGTTGTCACTGGTAGGACTACGAAAAATTTCACCTCTTTCAGCAATTAGAGCAGGCTTCGAATCAACGAAAATCAAGTGGGACAAGCTCGTTGCATTGATTGGTCTGATGGTTGTTGGTTTCATCTTTCTGGCCCTCTGGTGGCAATTGAAAGACCCGCTTTTTGCACTCGTCTATACTGGAGTACTTATCGGATCCATCTTCTTGCTATTTGGAATTGGTAAAGGACTTAGCTGGGGGATGAAGCGTGTTCTTCCTAGCTCATTGTCGTTCGTATGGCGGCAGGGGATGTCAAACCTGTATCGTCCGAATAATCAGACGGTGGTTTTAGTAACTACGCTAGGTCTTAGCACAGCTCTGCTTGCGATGCTATATTTCATGCAAGACCTATTGGTTCAAAGAGTCTCGATGGCGGGTGAAAACGAACGTCCCAACACCGTTCTTTTTGACATACAGAGCAGTCAACGAGATCAACTTCATGAAATGACGCGGGATTATAGCTTGCCAATTATGCAGGATGTGCCCATCGTTACGATGCGGTTGCTGGAGGTAAATGGGAAAAACAAGAATGAGGCATGGAACGACTCAACAGCCAGAGTACCAGGCTGGGCGTTTAACAGAGAATATCGGGTAACGTATCGCGACTCACTGATTAGTTCGGAGACTTTGGTAAAAGGTAAATGGGCTGGAAATGTCCAAAACCCCACCGACAGTATTTTTATTTCCTTATCAGAAGGGTACGCTGAAAACCTGAGTGTAAAGATTGGAGATGAGCTTACTTTTAATGTGCAGGGAGCTGTTCTGAAAACCTATGTAGGTAGCTTTCGAGAGATTGACTGGAGGCGAGTGCAGACGAATTTCCTCGTACTCTTTCCCGAGGGTGTTCTGGAAAAGGCACCGCAATTCCACGTGCTCATCACAAGAATAGATCAGTCCGAGCTTTCGGCAATGTATCAGCAAGCGGTTGTTCAGCAGTTCCCAAACATTTCAATTATCGATTTAGAGTTAATACTTAAAACACTTGAGGACGTCCTTGGTAAAGTGGCTTTTGTAATCCAGTTCATGGCGTTGTTCAGTATCGGCACAGGCTTGGTGGTTATGATTAGTGCCATCATTCTTAGTCGCTTCCAAAGAATGCAAGAAAATGTACTGCTTAGAACAATAGGCGCGACTAAAAGTCAACTTTGGAAAATCATTGCCGCGGAGTACTTTTTCCTTGGTGGATTGGGAGCAATTGCAGGACTGGCATTGGCCACCCTTTTTACTGGATTGCTTGGAGCATTTGTTTTTGAATTCACTTTTATCCCCGATCTCCTTCAGATTGTTGTCATCTTCTTTGTTGTAACGTTTTGCAGTGTGACCATTGGACTGCTCAACAGCCGTAATATTATCAGACACTCACCACTTGAAGTACTGAGAAATGAATTGTAGTGATTTGCTCACGTCACTCGGAGCTCTTTTGGCGTTGGCTTGTGGGAGGCAAAAGAGCGTGAGAGTCTCGTCTGTATTCAAAGAAATTGCTTGTCAAAACCCAACCGAGTTGATGCTGATCTGCCCTTTGGTTCAGGCGGGTTCAGGAAGTATCTACTGATAGAAACAATAGTCATTGTGCATTTTTCAGAGATCCTTCACTGTGTTCAGGATGACATGCTGATTTTCAATCTGTACTGATTCAACGGTTTACTCAGGGTCGTTCGAGGTTTAGTGGTTTCATCTTTCTGCACGTTGTCATGCCTGTCCGACGAACAAGTTCTCAGGAAGGCGGGTTCGACATGACTCATAGATGAGGAATCGTTAAGTCCCACGTACGTCACCCTGAACTTATCTTTCAGGGTCTTCCAGAGGTTGTTCTTCATATTGTCATGCCTGACTAGATCAGGCATCTTCAGCAATCCAATAGAGAAAGATACCGTGTCAAGCCTGCCAGTCAAACAATTTCTTTCGAATAACGATCCAGTGTAGATCTTCAAACTACTTCATCAATACCGACGTTAACTTAGATTTGCGCCGATACAATGAAGATCCAATCCAATATATTCTTAACCATTTTTTGTGCTATGGTACTTTTCGCTTGCTCGACTGCAGTAGAACAGTCAACGGCTGGAACCCAGCAGACTGCGATGGCCACTGCTGAAGCTAGCGTGCAAGACCCCGAGCGTAAAACCATTCTGTTTTTTGGGAACAGCATTACGGCAGGATACCAATTGGATTTGGACGAAGCTTTCCCCGCAATTATCCAAACGAGGTTGGACTCCATGGGATACAGTTACCAGGTCATAAATGCTGGACTAAGCGGGGAAACAACAGCGGGAGGCAAAAGCCGAATCGAATGGGTACTTAGTACAGTTCCCGATGTATTCGTCTTAGAACTCGGTGCTAACGACGGGCTTAGAGGTCTTCCGTTGGATGAGACCAGAAGGAACTTACAGGAGATTGTTGATGCGGTGAAGACGGCAAATCCGAATGCTAAAATCGTATTCGCTGGAATGCAAGTACCACCTAATCTGGGACAGGACTACACGAAGACATTTCGGAAAATATTTCCAGAGCTGACAGATAAGAATGAAGCGACATTAATTCCCTTTATTCTGGAAGGAGTTGCCGGAGACCCCAAACTCAACCTTGAGGATGGAATTCACCCGACACCCGAGGGGCATGCCATTCTTGCAGAGACAGTCTGGAGATATTTGCAGCCTTTACTGGAATCTCCAAACTCCTAACAGCTCGCCACTCTGAACCCGACTTCCAAAGAAGTTATTCGTCGGACAGGTTTACTTCAGGGTCTTCCGAAGTAGAACCGGACGCCACCAGAACCTATTGTACCCAAAATTTGTTGGATTCAAAACGCGCTGATCATGAGCAATTATTGCGATCCCGAAACTGGTATTTGTACCCCTTCCTCATTACAAGAGCTGACCACAGTTGGTACAAGTGAGATTTTTGACAGAAAAGAAATTATTTACGTGGGTGATCCCATGTGTTCCTGGTGCTGGGGAATCTCCCCAGCGCTCATTAAGTTGAGAGATCATTTTGTGCCAGAGAAAATTGCTTTCAAAGTGCTTGTTGGTGGACTTAGACCAGGAGGAGGAGAACCCTGGAACGATGAGATGAAGAACTTCCTCAAGCACCACTGGGAGCAGGTGAATGAAAGAAGCGGCCAGCCGTTTGGGTATGCATTGATGGATAGAGAAGAATTTAATTACGACACCGAACCGTCCTGTCGCGCAGTGGTTGCTGCTCGTCCATTGGTGAAAGAAAGGGAAATGGAGTTCTTTGAAGCCATACAGCGAAAGTTTTACGTCGACTCCGAAGACCCAAATTTGAGTTCATTTTACCAAAGCATCTGTAAGGAGTTCGATGTTGACTTCCAGGGTTTTGTGGAGCGCTTCGAAAGCGAAGAGGTGAAAAAAGAAACGATGGCCGAATTCCAACTGAATCGACAATGGGGAGTCAGTGGCTACCCAACCATGATTTTACTCAACAACGACAAACTTCACATGATCGCGCATGGCTATGCAGAATTTGAGCAAATGCGTGATACGGTAAATCACTGGCTGCATCAAGAAGCGAAAGAAACTTCGTAAGCGCTAGGACAACACTCTGGCAGGAAGTAAAAACAGTGCTTTGATAAACCGGAGAACTCCATCGACAGCAAACCCTAGAATTCTAAAAGGAATACTCAGCAGCCAGATAAATGGGTAAAGAAAGAGCACAATCAGTGCAATTGGCCAGCATACAATAAGCAAGATTAACCAGAGGAGAATTTTCATAAAGGAGTGTACGTACTGGAGCTCCAGACGGTTCTCGATGATCGTTAATCATGCTGAATCTGCCTGTCTGCCAATGAATTGTTTGACTGGCAGCTTTGACACGGTATCTTCCTAATTTTGTAAGATGCCTGATCAGGCCTGCCTGCAGACAGGTCAGGCATGACAGTTTGTGATACAGGATCACAGTGTGCAGTTTAGTTCAAGCTGTCATCCTGAACGAAGTGAAGGATCTCTTGTCAAAAGAGTACTCAGTATGGAAGCAATGGGTATCACTCCAACACCTTCGGCCAATTTCCTTTTGCAAGCCTGATAAACTCTGCTTGGTTCGCTTCCCACTTCTTTTTGATTCCCTGGCTATAGTTGAGGTAGAGCTTACCGTCAACGATCTTCCATGCTTCGGGATTAACACGGTACGTGTATCCTTGTGAAACAGCGTAGGCACAATATCCACCGAACTGCGGAGCGAAGGCCTCAGGATTCTCCTTGAACGCACTCAAATTTTCCTTGCTAGAGAAATGCCAGACAGCCTCGTTCCATTCGAAGGAATACTTATCTGCTCCTTTGACAGCCATCTGGGTTTTAAAATACGCAACAGGATCATAACCTTTAATGGCGCCGTCTTTGGTACTGAATGTTTGCCCCTTTTGGGCGAACGTAGAACCGCTAATAACCGTTAGGGCTACTGCGAGAATGACAAGAATCTTCATTTACCAAAAATCGTATTTTCTGCATTGATTTAGAGGAATTTGACCTTGTTCAGATGCCCTCTGTCGGAATGCGAACAAATTCTTTGTCAACTCCTGTAACACAATTTTTTTTGATCCCAATGGCGAATTTGTGATATAGATCATAAACCGTGTCACTTAAAACCGTGACTTTATTTTTCATTTACGGAGATAATCGATAATTTGAAAGAGATGAAAATTCCAATTTATCAAGTTGATGCGTTTACAGGGAAATTGTTCGGAGGAAACCCAGCGGCTATATGCCCATTGGAGGAGTGGGTTTCGGATGACCTCATGTTAAACATTGCGAAAGAGAACAACCTTGCAGAAACGGCCTACTTTGTGAAACAAGGAGAAAACTTCCACCTCAAATGGTTTACTCCGGAAACAGAAATGGATCTGTGTGGTCATGCTACGTTGGCTTCAGCTCATGTGATTTTTGAGCACTTGGGGTATGAAAAAGAAGCGATCACTTTCGACACGATGAGTGGGGAGCTGGTGGTAAAAAAGGTGAATGGCTTATTGCAGATGGATTTTCCATCGAGAATGCCTGAATCTGCAAGTGTCCCTGATATCATCTTGAAGTCGTTCAGTATTCGGCCAAAAAAGGTGCTCAAGGCCAGGGACTACTTTTTGATTTATGAAAAGGAAGAAGACATAAGTTCGCTAGAAGTAGATCAGGGTCGGCTATCCTGGATCGACCCTGGAACGGGAGGGATCATTTGCACAGCCCCAGGTAGGGAGGTTGACTTTGTCTCGCGCTTCTTTACTCCGGGAGCTGCGGTCTTTGAAGATCCAGTCACTGGGTCAGCTCACTGCTCATTGATCCCTTACTGGTCTGAGATTCTTGGAAAGAAGGAAATGGTCGCATATCAACTTTCAGAACGTAAGGGCGAAATCAACTGTGTAGATCAGGGAGATCGAGTGCTGATATCTGGAAATGCAGTGACTTTTCTGAAGGGTGAGATTGACGTTTAATCTGCTAGGCAGATTTCAAGATTATTTTTTCTCTCTTTCATTACAATACCTCCACCAAATGCATGGCCCTCTTCCCTGTCCCATCTAAAATCTGGTGACGACAGGAAGTGCCAGAAGCCACGACAATGGTGCCTTTGTCAGCCTCCCTAATTTTTGGGAAAAGGACTAATTCCCCAATTTTCATTGACACATCAAAATGCTCCTTTTCATATCCAAACGAGCCTGCCATCCCGCAACAACCACTTGGGATCATTTGCACGTTGTAGTTTGCAGGAGCAGACAGCACTTTCTTCATTGGTGTCATCGAGGCGAGGGCTTTTTGGTGACAATGTCCGTGGATCAGAATTTTCTTGTGATCTCGAGGGAAATCAGCTTCGGTTAGATTTCCATTATCAAGTTCTTTGGCTAAAAACTCATCAATGGTGAAAACAAATTGTGCGACGGAGAGCGCCTTCTCCTTCTCTTCTCCCCGCAGCAGATCTGGATACTCATCCCTGAAAGTGAGAATCGCGGAAGGTTCCACGCCGACGAGACAAGTGTCTTCATTTAACAAACCCGAAAAGGCATGAACGTTTTCCTCGGCGGATTTTTTTGCTTCTTCAAGAAGTCCCTTGGATAGGAAGGCTCGACCACTTGCGGAATGAGGAGCTTCCTTGACCTGATAACCCAATCGATCAAGCAGCATAATCGCCTTCTTTCCAATTTCAACATCCAGATAGTTGGTGAACTCGTCGAAGAAGAAGTACACATTTTTCTTAGGCTCGCGCTGAAGAGAATGAAACTTCTTCCTGAACCATGACCGCAAAGACCGTCTTGCCATCTTGGGAATGGATCGACCATTTGCAAATCCAAGCATGGGCTTGGCCAGGTTTCTAGTCAGGTTGTAGAGCAGCGGCATGGATTCGAATCGTTCCATACTTTTCGAGTAGTTGGCAATCATTTTAGTACGCCATGGAATTCCATTGGCTTTGTATGATTGATGCTGCCACTCGGCTTTAAGCTTAGCCATGTCCACATTCGATGGACACTCACTTTTGCATCCTTTGCAGGAGAGACACAGATCCATGACTTCCTTAATCTCCTCATGTTCGAATGGGTTGGCCTTGTCCGAGTGCGTCAAAAACTCACGTAAAATGTTGGCCCTGGCTCTGGTTGTATCTTTCTCATCGCGAGTTGCCATGTAGCTCGGACACATGGTGCCGCCAGTCAGTTCCGACTTTCTACAATCTCCGGATCCATTACAAAGCTCTGCAGATCTAACAATTCCCTGATTTTGCGAAAAGTCAAAGGCAGTGTCAAATTCCCTAGTTCCCTGATCTTGTTGGTACCGCAAAGAAGTATCCATGGGTGCTGTATCGACGATCTTGCCAGGGTTGAAAATGTTATTAGGATCCCAGGTTTTCTTAATCTGCTTTACTAGCTCATAGTTTTCCTTGCCGATCATCTTAGGAATAAACTCGCCACGCAATCTGCCGTCACCATGTTCTCCCGAAAGGGATCCTTTGTATTTCTTCACGAGCGATGCGATTTCTTCAGCGATCGTTCGGAATAGCTTGACACCCTTTTCCGTTTTCAGATCAAGGATCGGTCGGAGATGAAGTTCACCAGATCCAGCATGTGCGTAGTGTACGCTGTATAGATCGTGCTTCTTCAGGATTTCGTTGAATTCAGCAATGTATTCTGGGAGCTCCTGAACATCTACCGCTGTGTCCTCAATGACTGGAACAGGCTTTTCATCACCAGGAACATTAGATAGCAAGCCTAGTCCTGCTTTTCGCAATTCCCAGACTTTTGCCATGTCATCACCTTGGATAACTGGAAATGCGTACCCTAAGCGCTGTTGCCCCAGATCGGCTAGCATGTTTAAAACGCGAATGTCTGCTGCGTCTTCAGAATCAGCAATTAGCTCGACTACAAGAATGGCCTTTGGGTCACCTTCGATGAAGAATCGATTTTCCCGTTGCGCTCTATTTCGTTTGGTCGCCTCCAAAATGTAGTGATCCATCAACTCACAAGCGTAGGGGCCGAACGGGAGTGCCACCAGATTGGCTCTCAGCGCTTCGTCAATGCTATTGCAATGAATGCAAACCAAGCGTTTGTGTGGAGGAGGGAGTTTAGTCAACTTCAGCTTTGCAGCTGTTACAAAAGCGAGTGTTCCTTCCGATCCTGCAAGTAGCGAGCAAAAATTGAAAGGTACCCCTTTTGAAGTGAATGGCTCCATTTCCGCCAGCATGTCCAGCGCATAACCAGTGTTTCTTCGCGGGATATTTGCTTTGGGAAACTCTTCTTTTATTCGCTTAACATTCTCCTCTTTACCCAAAATCGAATCAATCGATTTGTATAAAGAATTCTCAAATTCATCGATTGCCTTGAGTTTCTTGGTAGAATTGAAATGTGCTTTTTCACCATTCGACAGAATCGCATCTACTTCGAGTAAATGCTCTCTTGTGCTGCCAAAAACGATGGAATTAGAACCACAGGAATTGTTACCAATCATGCCACCAATCATAGCGCGATTGGCGGTGGAAGTCTCTGGTGCGAAGAAGTACCCATGTTGTTTCAGCTCTCGATTCAGCTCGTCTCGTACAATACCGGGCTGAACCAGCACCCATTGTTCCTCTACATTGACTTCTAGGATTTTTGCGAAATGCTTTGATACATCCACCACAATTCCATTTCCGACAACTTGTCCAGCAAGCGAAGTGCCAGCTGTTCTTGGAATTAGTGAGGTTTTGTTTTCGGTAGCAAAATGTACCAGTTTCTGAATGTCTTCATCGGTCTTTGGGAAAGCTACCGCAGTAGGAACTTCACGATATGCCGAGGCATCCGTAGCATAGATATGCTTGCTAGTGTTATCCGTTCGGATCTCACCGTCAAAGTCCTTCTGAAGACGATTGAAGTTCATGCTTCAAACCTAGCAATTTTGTTATCCTGAAGAACTACTTGACTAATTTTTAAATGTTAGGACACCAAATTCTTGGTAAAAAGAGTAGACACAGCTCTAGTGTCCAATTCCCGTCTGGATTTTCAGGTGCTACGAATCGATATACTCCTTTGAAGTGTGGCATAGCCACTATCAGCAGGGTGTTGTATTAGCTACGGCAATACCCCATCCCAGAAAATTTGCGGCATCTCTCTCATTTAGGCAATCTGGCTCTACGTTCGCAGCGGTGCTATCAAAGTCTAAAATGGCATTTTCAATGCCTGACAATTGGCCTCACTTGGATCAGTGGAATATGCAGCCTGAGCTGTATTAAAATCGTCGTTCGCTTCCATAAGTGCAGAAAATCCGCAATCACTACTGTCGTCATCATCTCCGCAGGAAAAATGAGTACCAGATTTCAAATTAGCAGCAGTCTTTAGCTCAATCCTTACCAAAAGGAGGACGATTGCAAATTCATGTAGAAAGCTAATTTTTGAAAAAGGTCACTAAAGGGGCGAATGTAAACAGTGTTTCGATCGACTGTTAAGGCTGGGGACGAGAGCCGATTTGGTGAATTAGTTAAATAGTCAATGGTTAACAGGAACATCGTAAGACTAAACTATTTCACTATTCAAACAATTACAAACTAGTCCATCCATCCAACTACTTTTCCCTTACGCTCCACACCTCATACAGTGGTTCGCCGCGACTATTGTTACCCGAATGATGCCACTTGCCATCTTTCATTTCGTACTTAAATTCTAGAGCTGCACCTACTCGACTATCATCTCGTGAGAAGAATTCGATGTTCTCGGTGTACTTTCCATCGATCGTTGAGTAAGACCCGCCACCAGTGCCCATAAATCGTTTTGTTTCAGTATTATAGGCAATCCACTGAAATCGAGTTCCAGATAGTATTTTCATTGTCTTCCTCGGACGGTCCGTGTTTCTTGGTTGCATTTCTCCATTGCGAATTCGGCCTGACATTAGCCAAGCTCCGCTTAATGCGCCAGGCTTCCCAGCATCCGTCCTGGTAAGCGAGAGATCTGAATCCACTACTTTTAATTCCGTGTCGGACAACTCAATGTCAAACGAAACACTGGCGCCAACACGAGTCGAATCTCTAGTATCGAATTCTACAGTTTCTGTCATTGTTTTATTGTCCAGTGACCATGTGCCACCATTTGTAGCAATGAATTCTCCAGTCTTGTTGTCGTACCAGGTGGCAACCTGGTACTTGTCAGAAACAACCAACGATATTTTTATTTCCCTTCCACTTTCATCTGGGGTGACCATTTCCCATGCTCCGACAAGAGACTGCGCTGAAAGGAAAAGAAAACTAAATAGGGAGGCACTCAGCAAAATAGCTTTTTTCATAGTAGTTAGTTTTTATATAGTAGGCTCAGAACAGTATCATCATTTTGTCATTATCCTCGAGCCGAAGCGCAAAGTAAGATCTTCACAGTTATTTTAGGTGACTTCTAATCGAAGCCCCTGACATATATACCCCTTGCTTTCATAAGTCGTCCCACCACTATAGTGGTGGGACGACAATCAAAAAATCTTCTCGTGATAATTATTAGGCAAGATATCACAGGACATTGCATGAAATTCTGTTGACGTTTCAGGCAAATTCATCAATTGGTTATTGACCGTGAAATCTAAGATGTCGTCCTTCCAAAGACTGGCATAAGAGCCAAAGGAAGAGAATTTCCAGTCCTCCATTTTTTGAACCAGACCCGCACTAATTGGGTTTTGATGAATGTAATTCAAGCAAACCAATGTTTGAAGATCAGAGCCCATCTCCCTCGATTTGGTCTTTTGTTGAAATAGAGATCCTGTCCATTCATTCTGTTTGTTGATTGCCCTTGTATAAGAACTTAACATAATTCTCCAGTTGTTGGTCAATGATATCATGTCGCAATCCTCAGGTATATGTACGAGCAGGTGAAAATGATTTGGCATGAGGCAATAGGCGAGGACATCAAGACGGGGACATAAATGGTTCTTGATTTTACTCAAAAAATAAAGATAGTTGGATTCTGAAAAGAAAATTTTCTGCTTGTTATTTCCTCTGTTATAGCAGTGGAAAATACCGTTTTGATAAAGGTTCATTGTTAAACATTTTTATAAACATTTAACTAGTGGTGATTTTCTAACTATTGTGATTCGTCCTACGACTATAGTCGTAGGACGAATACAAGTACACTTGCTATCGTTTGCCAGGTCTATAGGTTTCCTTAGCCCTCGCTTCCACATCCTCTCTATAAAAGGCCACGTCCTTAAACTCTCCATCAGCATATCGCTGGGCCTGATCATAAAAATGTGGTGATGAAGGATCTCCACTTTGGCCACCTGCTAACAAAGTCTTAGCTGTCAATCTTTCACCAAATTCAACCGCAGCAACGAAGCTGTTGCCTCTGGTCCCGTAGATTTTTTTCACATCCTGATTTCCACGCATGCCGTAGGCTGCTAGCGCTCCCCACCTGCTTGTGGTCAATCCTACTGGAATACTCGGCTGATTATCATCAAACTGCAAGTCAATCGCACCATCAATTCGCTGGAAACGGTTAATCTCACCCCAAGGCATATTCCAGCTACCGAATTTCTCTTCCAATTCAGCAACTGCTTTTGAGAAAATCTCCAGTCGCTCGGATTCAGGCAGACCAGTTCCAAAGTAGTTGAATCGGTCAAGGCCAACCAGCTCACTCGGAATCTCTGCATTTCCATAAAGCGCCATACCGTAAAAATGAGCCAGTGACATTCCAACTGACTCTTTCGAAGTTTTCATATCCCAGTTTCTTAAGACATCGATAGCTCCTGAGAGAGCAGCGTCTTTCGAAGAATTATCGTATGCCTTCAACAGGCCTGGAACCACCTCTTCAAAAGCGGGAAGGTATGGATCGTACGCAATATCAATTAATCCATCGAGTGTCACATCCTTTGCTTTCAGCAGCAGATCAATTGCATGCACGCCTCGAAAGTTCTCAGGAATCCTAGACATGTATCGAGGATAATCCTCCTTCTTCGGGCTGTATTTTGCGGCACTTGTAAATGGCGTTGAGTTACAATTTTGAATCCATCCGTTTGGCGGGTTGAAAACGGTGATTGCCTCATCTACTGGGTGCAGGCCTTGCCAGTCAGTAGCTGGATTGCTGCCATCCACTGGGTTTGTGTAGTCAAACTGGACATCCCGCCTTGGCACAAAATTACCGTGATAATATGCGATGTTCCCCTCGGAATCGGCAAAAACGGTGTTGTTAGATGAGTTGGTTCTGATATCCATCATCTCCCTAAACTCCTCGTGATTCTTTTTCTTGGTTCTTGTGTAGGATTGCTCCAATGCCTTTACTGGTTCCCACATTAGTGCAGTTGCTACCCACTTATCGTCAATTTTATGCGTGATCGGACCGTGATGCGTCCGATAAATAGGAAAGCCCATCTTACGAAAAATACCTCCGTCCTTGTACTTTATGAAAATTCTGACGCTTTCCACAGGTCGTTCCTCGTCTCCATATTTGTAGACAAAACTTCCGTCTTCTTTCTTCTGCACATCTTCAATAAATTCATCAATTACGTCAGTGTACGTCGAAGTGTGCATCCAACCCGTGTTTTCATTAAATCCTTGATAGACAAAAAACTGACCCCAGGTCACAGCACCGTACGCATTGAGTCCCTCCTCGCTAACTACATGGACCTCTCCTCTGAAATAAAAAGAAGTGTGCGGATTAATTAGAAGCATGGCGTTTCCTGAAGCTGTCAATTCACCAGCTATGGCAATTCCATTCGAACCTTTTGGTTCCTCCAGATAGTCAGGCAGCTCCACAGAGACATCCGCTACAGGACCTCCATTGCCATAAAATTCTTCAAGCTTGCGCGTAGATACTCTTTCTATATCCCCTCCGATGGAGCCTTCTGTAAAATACATGGTCATCCATGGCTCAAACTTCGTGATCACCTCAGGCTTAACTTCAGGATGTGTGTAGAGATAGTAGTTGATGCCATCTGCCCAGGCATTGCATAATTTTTGCATCCATTCAGGGCTTGCTTCGTAATTTTCGACTGCCTCCTCCTGCGTCATAAAAAGCCTCGCGCGCAGATCACTATACAAGGCACTTTCCCCTTCAGCTTCTGCCAGACGACCAATTGCCCAGGCAAAATTTCGCTCTACTCTTGGAAAATCATCCTCGCACTGCGCATAGAGCAATCCAAAAACAGCATCTGCATCTGTTTTTCCGTATATGTGTGGAATGCCAAAGTCATCACGAATGATCTCCACATTTTCTGCTTGCGTCTGCAATTTCGCAATTTCAGGATCTGAAGATTTTGGCTCGGAGCAGGCAACAAGGGCAACGAGTAGGACAAGAACAATACGATTCATATTTCTTAGGTTATGTAGGATATCAAATATCGGGAAAATCACTGATACTGAACCCTCACCAGTTCTTTTAAGTAACCACATGCAACCCCCACCTACGTAATACCATCTATTATTGGAAACCTTTGGATTCAAAGCGTCCAGAATTAGTCTATGACTTGTTCATAAACGGACAAATTTTGATTCGATGCTTTCGCAACTAGCTTTATATCAACATCTTAAGTCAGATGGCACATTAATTGGGAATCTATTGTCCACTTAACCTTAGAAAAAATGCTATTCAACTTTTTCAAGATCACATTACGAAATTTCCGAAAAAACAAGTCCTATGTGCTGATAAACCTCATTGGGTTGGGTCTCTCTTTGGCCTGTTGTATTGTCGGATATCTGAATTGGACTTTTGCGTCTGACTTTGATTCTAACCACGAAAATCAGGATCGAATCTATAAGGTTCAAATAACCAAGTCAGTTCAAGATCGAAATATTCCATACGGAATAACCCCTCTACCTCTTGGGGAGCAGATCCAGGATAAAATTGCTGGAGTTAGTCATTACAGTAGATATGTCTCCACTGGCCTTGTTTTAAAGAAAGACCTAAAGGTTTTCAATCAAAATATCGGGTTTGCGGATGACGACTTTTTTGAAATGTTCACTTTCCCTTTGAAATATGGCAGCAAAACAGCGCTTCTGGATCGTAGTAAAGTGATCTTGAACAGTTTTGCTGCTGAGCGATATTTTGGAGACGTTGATCCCGTAGGAGAGATTATTTTAATGATTACTGAAGAAGGAACCCAATTTCCCATGACGGTAGGTGGAGTTTTAGAAGTAATGCCAACGAATACTTCTATCAGTTTTCATGCAATCACGCACTTTGATAATTACCTGAAAGTCCGTGAAATGGAGAGCGCTGATTGGAGGCAATTTATAAGTGGAACATTTGTCATGACGGAGGGAACAAACTATCCTCAAAACCTACTAGACGATGTAAACAAGAACTACATCGCTATCCAAAATGAGGCTCGTGATGACTTCAAGGTCGGTTCTTACTACCTGGAGCCATTAACTACTTTGGGTAAAAATGCGGAATCTCTTAGAGCGAATTGGTTGAATTCAACCCCTCCTCCTCCCGCAGTTACAGTACCAATGATCATGGCGATCCTAATGCTACTAATAGCCTGCTTCAATTTTACCAATACCTCTATTGCAATCTCAAGTAAGCGTCTCAAAGAGATAGGAATCCGAAAGGTGATGGGTAGTGGTAAGCGACAACTCATTTTTCAATTTATGGGTGAGAATCTTATTCTTGCTTTCGGTGCGATGATCGTTGGCGTGGCAATTGCTTATTTTCTAGTGCCTGCATATAGTGCTATGTGGGACTTCATCAATTTAGAGCTTGATCTCTCATCAAACACGGAAATTTATCTGTTTTTGGTAGGCTTAATGGTTTTCACTTCTGTCGTTGCAGGTGGGTACCCATCCTTTTACATCAGCTCTTATCAACCAGTTAAAATATTACGAGGCAACCTTAGTCTTGGTGGCACCAATCTATTTTCAAAGACCCTTTTGGGTGCGCAGTATGGACTGACTATTATAGCGTTGATCGCTTCTCTCGCTTTTGCCAACAATGCAAACTATCAATCAAACTACGACATGGGGTTTGAAACCGAAAACATTTTGGCTGTCCGAGTTGAGAATCAATCCGAGTACGAGAAGTTTAGCAACCTGGTAAGTCAGATGCCAGAAATCGACGAGGTTACAGGGTCAGAGCACCACATCGGTTGGTGGAATTACTCCCGAACACTTAAGTCTGGTGATATCGAGCTGGACGCAAACATGATGAATTTTACCATTGAGTATAAAGATGTGATGGATCTTAAAATGGTCAGTGGTCGGTACTTCGACCCTGAGCTATACGATCACGATCGTGAAAATTCAATTGTCATTAATGAGCAAACGGGTCGAGAGTTTGGTTGGGAAGAGCCAATCGGAAAGCGCATCCAAATTGACGATAGTACACGACTAACAGTTGTGGGAGTAATGAAGGATTTTCTAATGCAAGGGTTTTTCAATCCAGTCGAAGCATCTGGCATAAGACTAGCGGATAAGGAATCGATGAATTTTGTCGTGGTAAAAAGCGAGGTTCCATTTCTGAAGCTTAAAGAACTTTTAGAACAAAAATGGCTTGAAATCGCTCCCAATACTCCTTTCAATGCAGACGAGGAAACAATCATAGCAAACTCCGAGCTCGTTAATCTTAACATTGTTAAGATGTTCCGCTTCCTCGGAATCCTTGCGCTTGTTCTTTCTTCAATAGGCCTTTATACCCTTGTTTCCCTAAATATTATCAAACGAGTAAAAGAGATCGGCGTGCGGAAAGTACTGGGAGCGTCTATCAATCAAATACTTGTGCTGGTAAACAGACAATTCTTTTGGCTGCTGGTAATTGCGGCGGTAGTCGGTTCGGCACTTTCCTATTTGGCGATAGACGGTCTTATGGCATCCATCTTTTCCGTTTACCAGGCAGTGAGCTACTTCACCATCTTAGCGCCTCTTTTTCTGTTGCTATTCATTGCTTTTACCATTGCTTCAGCTAGGATTTTCAAAACGGCAGTACAAAACCCAGTGAAATCACTGCGGTATGAATAGCAAGCCAGGTATCAGGTAAGAAACTTTTTTCGATGGAGTAACTATTCGCGGAAAGTGAAGTATTAATAAAGTCCCTCGAAAAACTTAAAACCTAAGCATCATGTGGAAGAATTTTTTTGTCATTACCTATCGCAATCTGACCAGACATTCCTTTTACTCTTTTATTAACATTTTTGGTCTGGCTATCGGGTTGACCGCAGGTTTCCTAATCCTGCAGCATGTGTACTATCAGTTTTCTTATGACGGTTTTTTCGAGAACAAAGAAAACATTTATCGCGTCCAGACAAATAGACTTAAGGATGGGGAAATGGCCACACAATGGGCCGCTGGCTGTGCAGGAGTCGGGCTTCATATGAAAGAAGACTTTCCAGAAGTTGTTGATTATGTCAATATGCGCGTGAGTGGTGCCGAAATTTCTTATGACGAGAAATACTTCACGCCAGAATTTCCCTATTACGCAGGAGCATCTTTTTTCAAGATATTTTCCGTTCCCCTGCTTCGCGGCGTGGATAGTCTTGTTCTGAAAGAGCCATTTACAGTTGCCCTGAGTGAGACCATGGCAAAAAAGGTATTTGGGGATGAAGACCCAATGGGTAAGGTGATCCAAATGAATGATGACGATGAATTTAAAGTGACTGGCATCTTTCAGGACTTCCCCGAAAATTCACACATGAGTTTTGACGTCCTGTACTCATTCGAAACATACGTTGCTTTCACCAGTGAAAACGCAAGAACTGCCTGGCAGTGGGATGGGTTTTTAAATTATGTTGTGCTTCATCCAGGTACTGATCCTGCAGTACTCACAAACAAATTTCCAGAATTCGTACAGCAAAGGGCTGGGGAAGAACTTGAGCAGTATGGGGCTGGTATGGAGTTCGTACTACAGCCACTTTATAAGATCCACCTTACTTCTAATTACCGCTCAGAAATCAAAACTACTGGAGACGAACGCGCTACTTATTTCCTCTTGGTCATTGGGATGTTCGTATTGTTCATTGCATGGATCAACTATATCAACCTTACCACGGCGAGATCTTTGAGCCGAGCACGTGAAGTGGGGATCCGAAAAGTGATGGGTAGTTTCAAAACCCAGCTGGTTCGACAATTCATGTTTGAATCTTTTTTCATAAATGCTGTCGCTGTCGTTATTGCCATCATTTTGGTGCTCGTCCTTTTTCCGTTCTTCAATGATTTCGCAGGCCGAAGTAGTGCTTATCCATGGCCCGATACACCAGTCTTCTGGATTGGTCTTGCAATAATATTTGGTGCTGGAATTTTGCTATCTGGTTTCTACCCAGCTCTGGTACTATCCAAATTCAAACCTGTAACGGTATTGAAAGGGAAGTTTTCAGGTAGTGCAAAGGGGAATCTTCTGCGCAAGGGGCTAGTAACTTTTCAGTTTCTTGCTTCACTTGTGCTGATCACTGGCACCTATGTTGTGTACAAACAGATGAACTTCCTTCAGTCTCAGGATCTTGGGGTTAACATCGAACAGACACTTGTGATTGAAACTCCCAATTTCCAAAGTGATTCCGTTTACAATACCAAAGACAATATTTTCAGAAACAGACTCATAGGGGAATCTTTCGTAAATGAAATGACTACATCTACCGCAGTGCCAGGAGAGACCCCTCAATGGAACGCAGGAGGTATTAGATTATTAAGCCAGACAGAGGCTGAGAGTAATCAGTACCGGGTGCTTGGAGGGGACGATAAATTCATGGACTTCTATGGACTGGAAATGGTCTCAGGAAGGGGGTTCGATGATAGTTTTGGAACGGAGGAAAGTAGTGTGATCTTCAATGAGGAAGCCATGAAACTATTAGGCTTCAACGATGTGGAAGAAATTCTAAATCAGAAAATCAATTTCTGGGGTGATACTTTTAACATAGTAGGTGTAGTGAAAAACTACAGACAAGAATCTCCGAAAGAAGCCTACGATGCACTTATTTTCAGGTATTTCAATTCTCCCTCAGGATATTACTCCGTCAATCTCAATGGTAATATTAGGCAATCGGTAGATCAGGTTAAGGCGCATTACGAAGCAGCATTCGGAACAAAAACATTTAATTTCTTCTTCCTAGATGATCACTACAATCAGCAGTACCAAGCAGAACTAAAATTCGGAAATATCTTCGGTCTGTTTTCAGGTCTCGCTATAATCGTGGCTTGCCTCGGGTTATTTGGACTTGCATCCTACATCACCAGTTTGCGTGCGAAAGAAGTAGGCGTCAGAAAAGTTCTTGGCGCTTCAATACAGAACCTATGGATGTTGCTAACCAGTGATTTTCTGAAATTGGTCGGACTTTCTATCCTGATAGCCGTTCCAGTTTCCTATTTGGTCATGCAAAACTGGTTGGAAAACTTTGCCAATCGAATCAATTTGGGTCTGGTGATTTTCCTGCTGCCGGCAGTAATCTTGATTCTGATTGCGATAGCTACAGTTTCTTATCACACGATACGAACTTCGAATCTCAATCCTGCTGAGACCTTGAAAGATGAGTAGGGTGATACACGAACAAACTGTTGGCTAAGTCTTTGGGTCTTACATTTTAACGATTACAAACTTAAGCGACCCCATTTTTCGCACGCCACAGAACCTGTAGGTTTTGGTAGATTGTTGTGGGAAAAGTGGAGAGAAACTGGTAAATTCAGATTTGTTATCTTCTGAGTAAGAATTCAGTATTAACTAAATTATTCATTGACCTATGGATTATAAGAAATCGATTGTTAAGCTCGCAATTAGCTTGTTGTTATCACCTGCCGTGGTTTACATTTTTTTAGTTGTATCTGGGATGTTCGGTGCTTCATACCAAATGACTCACGGAGAAACATGGATTATTTGGCTACTTATGGCAATCGTAATTAACCTCTCTCTCACAAAAAAGACATAGGACCTAGTCCACTTATAATAGCCTGTCAAATTAAATTCATAAAGTCTACTGGACTTGTCCCTAATTCCCCACCTGCGTTGGTGTTATTGCCAATGGCAATTATCCACTTGCAGGTCATAAGACCAAAAAGGGCAAAGAGTAGAAGGGTGTAGGAAATCCCACACCCAAGTAGTCCTGAAAAGGATAAGCAAAACCAATAATCCGTGATTATGCAATAGGATTTAGGAAAAATGGTTTAACCCTTTTCGAATTGCCTGAAAAGAGCGATTTTAGGTGGGATAAAATTTCACCCAAATGGTTAACCTTCCCATCGAGTATTCAGACAAAC
>Ga0316189_10001390_pt1 | contig 24058 bp, 23 predicted proteins | sample LowCovwburrow_MG_FD_204930 | JGI IMG/M metagenome (GOLD analysis project Ga0316189, IMG submission 204930) | Coastal sediment microbial communities from Maine, United States - Lowes Cove worm burrow | ecosystem: Environmental > Aquatic > Marine > Coastal > Sediment | place: USA: Maine... | reverse complement strand
TCAGAACCGCTAGAAAACGCTGCTCAGCTCGCGGAAAGCCCGGCATGTCAGCATGCTCGGCGATATAGGCCCCATGCCGCTGATAGCCGTCATGCGAGATGTCGAGACCGATCTCATGCAGGTCTGCTGCCCAGCCCAGGATTTTGCCAGCAAGCTCAGCATTGAGCTGCCAGTCGTGCGCGGTCTGCTCGAGAAGACTGGTGGCCGTCGCGCGAACACGACCGGCCTGATCGTTATCCACCTGGTAGCGCGACGCCATCGCTCTGATGGTGCGCTCGCGAGCGTCCTCATGCTGCAAACGACCCAGCAGGTCGTACAACAAACCCTCGCGCAATGCACCCTCGGACATCCGCATGGTGTCGATGCGCAACGCAATCAAAATTTCGGCGAGTATTGCCAATCCGCCAGGCCAAACCTGTGCACGGCGTTCCGACAGACCTTTCAGGGCAATGTCGCGCGTGTTATCAAACTCCAGGACGCGCGCAATGAGTGCCTCGATGGTTGCAAGCGTGATTCCGGTATCCGTGAGATCCAGTGCCTGTGCGACGCTTTCCGTAGCGAGAATCGTGCCCGAGGTGCCAATAGCTTCAATGTCCTGAGCATTTCTGAAAAACGCCTTTACCGGCCGCAGCTCCAGGCGAGCGGCCATCCGCGCCTTGTTGAATCCGGCCAGCGAAATATCGCCATCGGGGAAAAAGCGCTCGGTCATGGAAACGCAGCCCATGTGCAGACTTTCCAGCGCCTTCGGCGTGGCCGCCTGCCCAAGAATAATTTCGGTACTGCCACCGCCAATGTCGGTCACCAGTCGCATGCCTTCGGTTGGCGGCAGGCTATGCGTCACACCGTTGTAAACCAGGCGAGCCTCTTCAATACCGGAGATGATCTCAATCGGATGACCCAATGCACTCTCGGCTTCGGACATGAAGCCAGAGTCTTCGCGGGCACGTCGCACGGTGCTGGTTCCTGCGGCACGCACACTGCCGGCGTGCATATCCCGAAGGCGTTCGCCGAAGCGTGACAGGCAATCCAAAGCCCGTTGCCGAGCAACCGGCGACAGATCGCCTGATTTCGACAATCCCTCTGCGAGCCTCACGGTCTCGCGGATGCGATCGATAATAGCGAGCTGACCGTGGCGCAACTCACCAACAATCATGTGGAAGCTATTCGAGCCGAGGTCTACGGCCGCGATAATTTCCGGTGGGTTGCTCTCAGACAGTGAACGAGGACCCACAGCCGCAGGTGGTCTGAGCGTTAGGGTTGCGGATGATGAACTGTGCGCCCTGCAAATCGTCTTTGTAATCGATCTCGGCACCCATCAGGTACTGGATGCTCATAGGATCAATGACAAGGGTCACACCCTGATTCTCAACCTGGCTGTCACCCTCCTCGATACTCTCATCGAAGGTAAAACCGTATTGAAATCCTGAGCAGCCACCGCCGGATATGTAGACGCGCAGCTTCAGGTTCGGATTGTCTTCCTCGCTGATGAGCTCACCAACCTTGCTCGCCGCAGCATCGGTAAAAACAACGCTGGGTGGCGGTGGTGCATTGAAAGCTTGTGTGTCCATGGATACTCGTACTCTAGGTTAGTTATTCGCCGCCAGCAGCGGCCTTCTCGTCCATTCGGTTCGTTTGCTCCAGAAGAGGAACCTGCCCTTCCGGCTGATGCACCAGCTTACCGTTTATCTCGGCGCCCTCGGCCATCTGAATCAGATTGTAGTACACATTGCCTATGACGCGCGCTGTCGCGCCAAGTTCCACACGCTGGCTGGCAAAAACGTCGCCTTTAACAATACCATTGAGAACCACGTAAGGCACCGTGACTCCGCCATCCACCGCGCCAATATCGCTGATACTCAGTGCAGAGTCTGTATCCGGATCGGCGCTCACATTACCATTAACAGTGCCATCTATGTGGCAACCGCCGCGAAAATGCAGGTCACCACTGAGCTTGCTGTTCGATCCTACGAGCGTCTCGACGACGGTGTGTCTGCGTTGTTTCTTGCTGAACATCGGGTTCTCCGGTTTGCCACGATGTGGCGTCTTGATGCTAGCCTTGACTGGTCACCCAGGCAAAACTTTCTTCAATACTCGATATCGATCGAGTCTTCGATTTAACTTCGACAGTGATTTGTTCGGGCTCAAAGCCATCCGGCAAGACCAGCTCTCGGTCGAAGCCCTGAAAGTACCGAAACGAAAACGGCCACGCCGCTTTGTCATCATTGGCGAGCAGCTCCGAAAACGGGTAGGTAGTGGAAACGCCATCCTGGCTTCCAACAATACTGACATTGACGTCGCCGGACACCTTCCGGTCATGTTTCATCGCCTGTACCAGAACGAGTCGCAATGTAAACTCGCGCTCTTCCCTGCCCCGCGTCAGCTTCAAGTCCTGTATGCGCAAGCCGGAATTGCCATCGGCCGGCGAAACGATGCCACGATAAAACGCGATAGCATCACGCTGTTCCTGAATTTTTGCCTGCAGGCTCGTTAGCTCCAATTCAACCGCCTTGTAGGAGGCCTTATTCACGTCCCTGTTCGTCTCCAGGATAGCGATCTCCTGGTTGAGATCGGCAATAGACGCACTCAACGCGGCGATATGATCCTCGTAAGTCTGGCTGACGTTACCCGCCTCAACGATATCGTAGCCGGCACGAATTCGACCGAACTCAAAAATGAGATAGCCAATGCCGACGATCAGTACTGCAACGACAGCGCGAACCGCCCAGGTTCTGCCCGTTCCATGCTGTTGGTAAGGTGATCGGATTGCCAATTTAGGGTCATGTCCTGTGGACAGGGAAAGACGTTATGTTACGCGGGTCAGTCGGGCAACAGAAGTGCGCCAGGTCACGGAATACGAACAAATTCGGGCTATTCAGCCTCGTTTTGGGGCACGGCGATGTCTTTGTCGAAAACCGCCCGCCAACGCTTGGGCCACCATCTCGGCCGCGGCGGCAAACCGTCCGGGTGAACCGCTGAGCCCAGTTCATGCAGCGCCCGGGCGTAGACGCGCCGCTTAAAATAAATCACTTCGTTGACAGGACGCCAGAAATCGACCCACCGAATTCGATCAAACTCGGGTTTGTCGCAGCGATCAAAACGTATCGCGTCGTCGTCAGACTGGAGCCGCAGCATGAACCACCGCTGCTTCTGTCCGATGCAAAGCGGCTTACTGTTCTTGCGGATGAATTTGTCGGGCAGCTGGTAGCGAAGCCAGTCTGCTGTAACGTTCAACACCTCGACATCGGCCTCTAAAAGCCCGATCTCCTCGTGCAATTCACGGTACATTGCCTCTTCCGGCGACTCGCCTCGTAGCATACCGCCCTGTGGAAACTGCCAACCTTTGGCACCCACTCGTCCGCCGAGCATGAGCTTGTCGTCCGAGTTCACAAGGATGATACCGACGTTGGCGCGAAACCCTTCGGCGTCTATCCAATCGTTGCTCATAGCAACCGTACTAAAACCTAAACTGAGTCCTACTTTACACTATCGTTGCATTGCCGCGTCGCTTCAATTCTCAGTTTTCGCTAGCGATAGCTGGCACGCTCAGCCAGCAGGCGAACATCTTCGGAACGCCAACCTGCAAGACCCACATTGCGGCCATCGGATTTATCAAAGTCGCCGGGCGGACTATTCCTGATGAGCCACTCGACCAGTCGCTGACCGGCCTCCGGATCTCTCGCGTGTCGACCGACCCCCATGGCCGAGACGTCGGCATACAACGGGCTTGAATCGAGCGTTGAGAGCGCGGCGGGCAACTCAGATTCGGACACGATGCCGTAGGCGCAGTCACCCGCCACAAGTGCCGCGATTACTTCCTGTTGAGTTGCAAACGGTGGCACGGCCAGATTCCGCACCCAACCACGAACGACCCGTTCGGCTGACTTCAGACCGCGGGACTCAATCAGCATCGCGATCAGCGCCTGGTTGACCGAATTGGCAACCGACGACAGGCAGAGCTGCCCCTCGAATTGACTCTTGCCGAGCTCGGCGTAGTCGATACCACCGGCGGTGTCGGCCGCTGCAGAAACGACGATCATCGCATAGCGGCGATCAAGCGCCACCCAGAGGCCGTCCGGATCCTTGAGTGCCGCAGGTACTGATGCCAGCGCCTCCTCGTTGAGCGGACGTAGCGCACCCCGATCAGCAGCGCGCCATATGTCGCTGACATTCGGCGTAATGAGGACGTCAGCGGCTACCCCTTGCTTCTCAATCAACGCATCCGCCAGGGCGGCCGAGGCGCCATAGCTTATGTCCACACGTATTCCGGTCTCCGCAGTGAATGCCGCAGCCAGAGCCTCTATGCCGGCCGGATCATCTTCGGTTGCGTGAACCGACACGACGCCGCTGTTTGGGGCCTCACTGCTACAAGCTGCGAGCAATACGAAAACCGTGATCACCAGAGCCGCGATACGCATCATGCCGCCTCAACCATCACGCAATCACGACCAGCGGACTTGGCCGAATACAATGCGACATCGGCGCGAGCAACCAGCGAATCGCCCAGCGTTTTCAGATCGTCGGCCTCAGGTTGCGGAAACACCTCTGATATCCCGATCGACACAGTGATCGAGACCGTGTCACCACAGGGCAGGTCAAAAGGTGTCTTTGCAATGGCCGTTCGCACTCTCTCCGCAAGCAACTTGCCCGAGTGCACGTCAGTATTCGGCATCAGAACGACGAATTCTTCCCCGCCATAACGTGCGGCCACGTCGCTCGCCCTGACCTGCGACTCGATTCGTTGCGCGAGCTCTCGCAACACCGCATCGCCTGCCGCATGTCCCCACGTATCGTTCACGTTCTTAAAGTGATCGACATCGAGCATCAGGCAAATGATGCCGTTGCCGTCTCGTTTTGCACGTGCAAGTTCCTCGCCGAGGCGAACACTCAGGTAGCGGCGGTTGTTCCACCCCGTCAGAACATCCGTAAAGCCGCTGCGCAGCAATCGAGCTCGGTTGACGGTGTTCTCCACACAGTAGGATGCAATCACGCCAAGGTGTGCCAGAAAATCACTGGCATGGTCGCTTGTAAAACGGCTGGCATCGCGGCTACAGAGGTTGATGCTGCCGATCAGCTTGCCGCGATGTTTGATCGGAATCATGGCAAGGCTTTTGACACCTGTGGCGTCGGGGCAAATCATTTGATGATCGCAGGCAGCGAATGCGCCAAGCCAGGGCTGATGCAAAGCAATGTATTGTGGCGCGAGCCCGGTTAAAGACTCCGTCATGACAAGATTGGGATAGCTGTCAACCGGCGTGCCGTTGGCGAGCAGCAGATGTCGAATATCGTGGTCGGGGTCGGAAAGAACAACGCTGACGTACTCGAGGCCATAGCTTGTGCGCAGACCGTCAACCAGCACCACCAGCAGGGAATCCAGATCCTCGGCCTGTAGCAGCTTCAGCTCCCGCTGGTGAGTCCGCCGCATTTTGCTGTCGTTACGCAAAACTTCATCATTGAGCTCGTCGAGTTGTCGACGCGTCGCATCAAGTTGCGCCTGCAACTCCTCAATTGACGTTTCGTCATTCGTTGGCATGAGCAGCTCTCCTTAGCGTCTCACTATCCCCGGAGCGCGAGATAGTCGCGGCCTTTGTGCATCAAATCCACAAACGCCTGTTCGTCACCACCCGCTACTGATTCGCGGATTCTTCCCGCGGCTTCGCACAATGCATCGAGCGGTCCCAGCCCGAACTTGTTTAAATTCTGGATTTCGAAATACAGGTGCGGATTATCCTGTGCCACCGCCGCCGAAACCAGCAACTGCGAATCGAAAGTTGTCGATGACATCTGCGCGAGCTTCGGCGCCGCTTCGCCACTTTCGGCCAACGCGGTAAAAAAGGCGATATTCAATGCATGCGATAAACCCAGAACGTAAGCAATGAGTCGATCGTGATCTTCCAGGCCCATGTCGATCTGCTCAACCATAGTCGCCGCGAATAATTCCTTGGCAGCAGCGGTCGCCTCAGCGTCACCCACATCGCAAAAGATGAGATGGCGTCCTGACAGCAGGCGAGTGTTGGGCCCATACATTGGATGCAAGGAGGTCACTCGACACCCTGCCGACTGCAGCTCCTTCAAGCCATCAATCAACGGCGATTTCAGCGAGCCAATATCAAAAATAAGGCCTTGCGGCTTAAGCACAGCCAGCTGCGCCAGGATGCGTCCGGATACTGCGAGTGGTGCGGCAACCACAATGACGTCAAACTCGACACCGGCATCCGTCCAGTTCTTAAACTGACCGGGACCATCCGACAGCGTGGTATCCGCAACGGTTGTTGCGAAGCCCTGCGATGCGAAAAACTCGACGAACCAGCGACCCATCTTGCCGGCGCCGCCAATGACCAGCGCTTTGCGTCCGTCGCCCTTACCCTCTGCGACGACACGATCACGCTCCTGGCTCTCCAGCGAGGTGCGAATCAGCATCTCCAGGAGATTCTCGACAAGATCGGGATCGACACCCATTTCGGCTGCCTGCTGGCGGCCCATTTCGAGCACGTCTTTTTCGCGCGCATAGTCGCGTGTACCTGTTCCGGAGCCGACCTTGGATTTGCCGATTTCAGCGACAACTTTTTGTCGCTCAGCAATCAGTTCAACCAGCTGGCGGTCAATGTTGGAGAGGTTGCTACGAAGTTCGTCGAGACTCATACGGCATCTTGAATGTGTTGACTATTCGCATCCCTTTTACAGGAGAGACGGACGCAACGAAAGCCGGCCCGAAAGATTTCGAGCCGGATTCCGTGCGATCGCAAGTTAGTTTCTTTTGTTAGCGTCCTGGCTACCTAGTATCTTCGATACCGGGGATAGCTGTGTTCCCGGTAGTAGATATCGAAGACCTGGTGCCACGTGAGGTGGCGCTCTTTACGCAGCCGCGTATGCTCATACCAATGCCGAAATGATCGATTGTGCTTCAACCAACGCGGCATTTTTTTGTCGCGCTTGTACTTCGATCCCCGATAGCCACGATAGTCATCACGATAGCGCAGCACGCGGTACGAGCCTCTGCTATGGATCTCATGGCTATGCGTCGCATATTTGTGCACACGATGTTGACCCTTTCCGCCGTCGTGAGCTGCAGCCTCGGGAGAATCCAAAAGCAACAGACCACAGGCCAGAACCATTGAAATAAGTACCTTGTTCATAAGTCACCTCCGGTTTGTCGTAGTACGCCCCCAGAGTAGGCCGCTATCGGTGAACACAAACTGAATACAAGCTATTGTTTTTAATGGTTTTATGAACATAAGATGAACATGAATGGCAATCGTGAGAACATGCCGTTCACTGAATCCAAATAGAACACTCGCCATCAACACCGGAGCCATTTAGAAATGAAGACACGCGCCGCCGTCGCCTGGGAAGCAGGCAAACCCCTCGAAATTGAAATGCTGGATCTGGAAGGTCCGAAGGCTGGCGAAGTCCTGCTGCGCAATGTTGCCTCGGGTGTTTGCCACACGGATGCATTCACATTGTCCGGCGAAGATCCGGAGGGACTCTTCCCTGCCGTTCTCGGCCACGAAGGTGGTGCTGTCGTCGAAGAGATCGGCGCAGGCGTGACGTCAGTGGCTGTCGGCGATCATGTCATTCCCTTGTATACGCCGGAATGTGGCGAGTGCAATTTCTGTACGTCGGGCAAGACCAACCTTTGTCAGGCTATTCGCGTCACTCAGGGCCAGGGGCTGATGCCCGACGGCACATCGCGTTTTTCCTTAAACGGCAAACCAATATTTCATTACATGGGCACCTCAACATTCAGCGAATATACGGTGCTCCCAGAGATTGCCGTCGCGAAGATCGGCAAGGAAGCGCCACTCGAAAAAGTCTGCTTGCTCGGTTGTGGCATCACAACGGGCATCGGCGCTGTGCTCAATACCGCGAAGGTCCAGGCAGGCGACTCTGTGGCCGTTTTCGGTCTCGGCGGAGTCGGTTTAAGCGCGATCCAGGGGGCAGCGATTGCCAAGGCTGGCAGGATCGTTGCCATCGACATCAACGAGGACAAGTTCGAACTCGCGAAACAATTCGGCGCAACCGACTGCATCAACCCCAAGAACTACGACGAACCGATTCAGGACGTGATCGTTGCCTTGACGGGTGGCGGCGTGGACTTTTCGTTCGAGTGCGTCGGCAACACCAACCTTATGCGCTCCGCGCTGGAGTGTTGCCATAAGGGCTGGGGTGAGTCTGTCATTGTTGGCGTTGCAGGTGCCGGCCAGGAAATCGCTACGCGACCTTTCCAGCTGGTCACCGGCCGCGTCTGGCGCGGGACTGCGTTCGGCGGATGCAAAGGGCGCTCACAGCTACCCGGCATGGTCGATCAGTATATGAACGGCGAAATCAAGATCGATGAATTCATTACCTACACGATGCCGCTCGAAGACATCAACAAAGCATTCGACCTGATGCACGAAGGCAAAAGCATTCGTTCCGTCATTCACTTCTAGACGCTCTTATTTGTGACCAACGTTGCGGTAGCGACAACCTCGCAGCTCGCCGCTGATGCAGCTTATGAAGTTGCCGCCAATGGCGGCAATGCGGTCGACTGTGCGCTAGCGGCATCCCTGCTGACCATGAACACCGAACCTGGCGTTTGTGCTCTCGGTGGCAGCGCCTTCATTACGATTTGGCAACAGGGCAAGGACCCGGTGACTATTGATGGCAACGTCGCCGTGCCCGGTGCCGGTCTTGCCGCTTCACAGCGCGGTGGCGGCGCTGAGTCGGTCAGCATGGCTTATGGCGGCGGCATCGAAACACTGGTCGGGCCCGGCTCGGTCGCGGTACCCGGCTCACTGGCAGCACTCGAAAAAGCCTGGCAGCAATTCGGCGTCGCAAGCTGGCGATCAATTTTCGAGCCGTCGATTCGAGCGACGCGCGAGGGCTTCGCACTGTCATCAGCCTGTCACTACTATCTCGGGTTTTCGGGAGACTGTATCTACGGGCGAAGTGACGACGGCCAGCGAGCGCTGCATGACGGCAACGGTGAATTGCTGGCGGTCGGAAGCAACGTACAAATCCCGCACCTGAGTGAAACGCTCGCGGCGATTGCGAACGAAGGTGCCGCGCTCTTCTATGAAGGCGAGATCGGACAGCGTATCGCCGAACATTGCCTGAATGGTGGCGGCATGTTGACCCAAGACGATCTGTCGTCGTATCGAGCCATTGCGAGAAAACCACTGCAGACTGAAATCGGCGGCTGGACCATCGCGACCAACCCGCCTCCTGCGGTCGGCGGCGCCGTTTTGTCGGCGATGTTGCTTGCGTGCAAATCGCTGTCTGCCACACAACGGGGAGAAGCAGCCCTGCAGCAGATTATTGCGTCGCAACGCGCCTGCCTCGACTTTCGCAAGCAACGCCTCGATCTGGCGCAAAGCGTTTCTGACGAAGCGGCTGAGCTTATTGATGCCGCGCGGTCTGGTCGTCTTCTGAGTCGCTGGACATCGGCGTCAACGGTCCACACGTCCGTTGTGGATAGCGAGGGCACTGGCTGTGCCATCACGGCCTCCTCGGGCTATGGGTCCGGCGAAATGCCGGCAGGTACGGGCCTGTGGTTGAATAACTGTCTGGGTGAAATAGAACTGAATCGTCGCGGACTTGATGCGGGCCCGGTCGGCTCGCGACTGCCTTCGAATATGGCGCCGAGTATTGCGCGCCGAGGACGAAGCGTCCTCGCGGTTGGCTCGCCGGGTGCCGATCGAATCACCACGGCACTGCAACAATTTCTGATCAACCACCTGCTGTTCGAGATGCCTCTGGAAGAGGCAATTGCCTATCCGCGGGTGCATGTGGATACCAGTAGCGATGCGGTGCGACTCATGGCCGAACCCGGCCTTGATCTGCCGACAACGGACCTGCCGCTAAGTGTCTTTCCGCAATTAATGATGTACTTCGGCGGTGTTGCCGCCGCAGCCTACGATCCTGCAGTCGGTCTGTCCTCGGCAGCAGATCCGAGACGTGAAGGTGGAACGTGTATCTACGCGGACTGATTCTCGCGATAGCCGCTGCCGGTCTCGCTGCCTCGGCAGCTGCACAGGTGTCTATCTCGCGCGGCGCGCAATTATCCGTTGACGCCAGCAATGATGGCCGACTCGCCATCGATCTGCGCGGCGATCTTTGGGTCGTGCCCGGCGGTGGCGGCGAGGCAAAACAACTGACCGAGAACCTGAAATCGGCGCAGCGACCTCGCTGGTCACCCGATGGCAAGCGACTGGTTTATCAGGCATCGGCGAACGGACAGCAAGGCATCTGGGTCCATGAGCTCGCAACCAACGTGAGCCGAAATGTCAGCGCGGAAGCAAATCTTGACCTGCACCCGTCCTGGCACCCCGACGGCGAACGGGTCCTGTATTCATCCGACACGGACGGCAGCGGTATCGATTTGTGGGAAGTCGATATCCCCACGGGTGTTCGCTGGCGCATTAGCAATCGTCCAGGCGATGAGACGGACGGCGCATGGTCTGCTGACGGGCGCGATCTGGTGTATGTCCATCACAATGCCGGTCGCTGGTCGCTGATTCTGCGGCGGCACGGGCGAGCCGAAGAAGTTCTGGTCACATCGAGCGCGAAACTCGCAGCGCCCTCCTGGCGACCCGATGGCAGCCTGATTCTGTTTTTCCGGACAACGGACTCCGGGCCCTCACTCGACATGGTCATTTTGTCGTCGCCGCGACTCGTGCGCACGTATTCAGATCAAGAGCAGTTCGTCGTCACGCCGGTTGCCTGGCTTGATCGACATCGCATGTATTACTCCGCGAACGGACAGATACGTCAGCGGCTGTTTAACGCCTGGAAATCGGCACCGGTGACCTTCAAGGCCACAATCCAGCCACGCGTTGTGCCTTCCGTGAAACGCAAGCGCCAGCCGCTGCCGTGGCACGATGAACCCAACGGACGTTTCATTGTGCACGCAGCAAGGCTCTACGATGGGCTGGGCGAGACCTACAGAAGCAACCTCGACATCGCTATCGAAGGGGGACGCATCGTAAGCCTTGCCAAACATAGCGACCACTCTGGAGCTATTGTCATCGACATGGGCGACCTGACCGTCATGCCCGGCTTCATTGATGCAGACGCACGATTGCCTGCGACGATTACCGCCAGCTACGGCCCCGACTTGCTAACGATGGGAATCACCACGATTGTCGCTCCAAGCCCGGAGGCAAAACGGCTCAATAAACTTTGGTCTGGCAAGGAAATTCCGGGCCCGCGCTTCCTTGATGCTGAACAGTGGAGCATCGGACCAACGTCGCGGCCCGAGCTTGACGTGACCGCCGCGGTCGTGACGAGCCGCTCGACCGGCCGCACTAGTGGTTCCGCACTGGCGACTCAGCTCAGGGCGATGGATATCGCCGGTTTAACACCGGCCCAGACACTGCGCGGCATGGGCGTCAACGCGGCGGCAGCGATGCTTGCCGATCCCTACCTCGGGCGCATTGCAGTCGGTTCAGCAGCTGATCTGATCTTTGTCGACGGCGACCCGTTGGCCGACATTAACGATGCGCTAAATATGGTCGCTGTGGTCCGAAATGGCCGGTTCTACAGCGTGTCCGGTTTGTTCGATCGGGCGAAGCGCGCAGAAAGTGTCGAATAATTTAACAAAAGCAGGCAAATAAGGGAGATTTGCTATTTGATTCAGACGATTAAACATAATCGTGGCCCTTTGATTTGGTCCAGGTCTATATTCCGTATGGATGACGTATCACTTTCCCTATCTAATACAATAACTTATCGACATATAATAGCAAATTGGGCCAATCACCAGCCCTCAGGATTGTCGAATTATTTTACATAGCGCGATCCAGGTAACGCTGTTGCTTGATTGAGCAGTCGCTAAATCATTGAATTACTAAAGCCACCGGATCAGTTGGCACAGGTCTTGCTTTTACTACCCTGCCCAAGCGAAGTGTAACTGTGCTTGATAGTAGTAACGGTCAGAACAGGATTTAGACGCCAGAAGAATAATAACTATAAAAATAAGAAGATCCAGATCCAACAACAATAAGAAAGCATCTGTCACCGTCTATCGAATTTACAGTTACCTCTTTTGAAAAAAAGAGAAATCCAGCCCCACCGCTAACGCCGTGGGGCTTTTTCTTGCGCGCCTCATACGGAGTGCACTTTGCCCTTTTGCGCTGGTCCGAATAGGATCGGTTCACGACAGGGGAAATTACAATGCATCAAAACAAGACACTCAGATTTATCACCCTCTTGTTTTTTGGCATGGCCGTCAGCGCCTGCAGCCAGAACGAGAGCGAAGACACGGCCGTCAAGGCAGAAGTCGACAGCGCGCTGCCGACGGCGATAGAAGCTGAACCAACGATCTCGGTCTATGCCGCAGCGCTTGCCAGTCCGACTCGACCCGACGCGGATCGCGTCCGTGATGAAGCGCGCAAACCGGCGCAGGTTCTTGAGTTCATCGGCATCGCGCCCGGAATGACGACGCTGGATATGTTCTCGGGCGGTGGTTGGTACGCTGAAATTATCGCCCATATTGTCGGGGAAAACGGAAAGCTATTCGCGCACACCAATCAGGCCTATCGCAACTTTGTTGGCGAGGCCCTGGCCGACCGATTCGCGGGCGATCGCTTGCCACAGGTTGAGATCATGAATGCCGAGAACAACCAACTGAGCCTCGCTGAGAACTCGCTGGATGCGGTGACGTTGATTCAGTCCTTCCACGATATCTATCACATTGATCCGGACAACAAGTGGGATGAAATAGATGCCCCTGCATTTCTTGCCGAACTCAAGAAGGGATTGAAACCCGGTGGCATTGTCGGCATCGTCGATCATGCTGCTGCGGCCGGAGCACCCCCGGAAACGGGTGAAAGCCTGCATCGTATCGATCCGGAGCTGGTTATGACGCTGATGGAAGAAGCCGGATTTATTTTCGAGTCGAGCAGCGATCTCTTGCGCAATCCGGACGATGACCGCTCACAGTCTGTTTTTGCTGAGGGCATTCGCGGCAATACGGACCGCTTCGTTCTGCGCTTTAGGAATCCTGGCTGATGCGAAAACTATTTACAGCCCTGCTGGCAGTGGTGCTCGCCGCATGCGCGAGTGAAACCCAGGACTATTCGGAAGTCGATATCGCCGGATTACACGACCAGATGCAGCGTGGCGAGCTCAATTCTGAACAACTGGTGAGCTGGTATATCCAGCAGATCGAATCAATCGATAGAGCCGGACCAAAACTGAACTCGATTATCGAAATAAATCCGGATGCGCTCGGTATCGCCCGCTCGCTCGACGAAGAGTGGGCTACGTCGGGTCCTCGCGGCCCAATGCACGGTATACCTGTAATCCTGAAAGCGAACATCGACACGGCCGATCAGATGCACACCAGCGCCGGTTCACTGGCGCTGGTCGAGCATGTGCCGGCCGAAGATGCATTCGTCGTCAAGCGATTGCGTGATGCGGGTGCCGTCATTCTTGGCAAGGCGAATCTCAGTGAGTGGGCGAACTTTCGCTCAACCCACTCGTCAAGCGGCTGGAGCAGCGTCGGTGGGCAGACCTTGAATCCTTATGACCTGGCACGGTCACCTTGCGGCTCATCCAGCGGCTCTGCGGTTTCGGTTGCGGCTAACCTGACATCGGTTGCCATCGGCACAGAAACCGACGGATCGGTAGTCTGCCCGTCCGGAATCAACGGCATTGTGGGTATCAAGCCGACGCTTGGCCTCGTCAGCCGCAGCGGCATTATCCCGATTGCTCACAGCCAGGATACGGCTGGACCCATGGGTCGAAGCGTGCGCGATGCAGCCATCTTATTGACCGCTATGACCGGCACCGATCCGGCCGACAGTGCGACGGCCGACGCCGAAACCCATCATGATTACTCCTCCAACCTCACGGCAGATGCCCTCAATGGAAAACGCATTGGCGTTATTCGTTCCTGGTATGGCGCGGGCTCTGACCAGCGTATTGAAGACATCTACACGGCTAGCATTGACGCCATGAAGGGCGCGGGCGCCGAAATTGTCGACGACCTCAACGTTGAGGCTGGTGATATGTACGACGCGGAATACGAGGTCTTGTTGTACGAGTTCAAAGCCGATCTCAATGCCTATCTTGAAAACGCAGGCGCCCCCAGCAAGAGCCTTGAGGAACTGATCGCTTTCAACAAAGCCAATAAGGATCGCGTGATGCCGATCTTCGGTCAGGAAATCTTTTATGAAGCAAATGCGAAAGGACCGTTGACTGACGAGGCCTATATTGAAGCACTTGCGACCAGTAAGAACATTTCCCAGTCCGCGATAAAAGACTTGATGGCGGAGCACCAACTCGACGCGCTAATTTCCCCCACAAACGGGCCTGCGTGGCTAATCGACCCGATAAACGGTGATTCATTTGGCGCCGGCAGCTCGTCGTTGGCGGCCATCTCCGGATACCCCAGCATTACCGTGCCGGCCGGGTTTATTTCAGGGCTGCCCATTGGCGTGTCGTTTATTGGACTTCCCTGGAATGAGAAGCAGCTCATAGAGCTGGCCTACGCATTCGAGCAAACTACCGGGATTCGCAAGCCACCTGACCTGTAGTGCATGTTTAAAGCCATTCGTGTTTCGATTCTGCTGTTCATACTGCTGTTCGTCAGCCTGAGCACTGTACTGACCCAGGCCCGCAGCACGGATTGGAATAACAGTCTCTGGATAAAAATCTATCCGATCAATGCGGATGGCAGTGCTGAGGCCGACAAGTACATTAAGACGTTGCAGACCTCCGACTTCGCAGGCATCGAAGACTTTCTGGCACGGGAAACCGAACGTTACTCACGCAGTATCGATCGCCCTGTCCGGATCGAACTGGGTGACGAAATCAACGAGCAGCCGCCGGAACTCGGCAAGGACCCCAATGCGCTGTCTGTGATGTCGTGGTCGTTAAAAATGCGCTGGTGGGCGGGGAGCACGACCGATGATCAGGATCGAATTGACCCAGACGTTCGTATCTTCGTGCGCTATCACCAGCCCGACTATGCCGTAACGCTTGAGAATTCAGTCGGTCTGCAGAAAGGGATGGTCGGCATCGTTAACGGTTATGCCAGCCGGCGACAACGCGGCATGAACAACGTCATCATCGCGCATGAATTCCTGCATACGTTGGGAGCGACCGACAAGTACAGTCCGTTCGACGGACAACCGATTGGTCCTGACGGCCTTGCGGAACCGGACAGGCAACCGATATACCCGCAGCGCTATGCGGAAATCATGGGCGGCCGCATTGCAAAGAGCAAAGATGATTCTTATATCCCGAAAAGCCTGAAATACGCAGTGATCGGCGAACTGACCGCTAGCGAGATTAACCTCCGACCTTAAAACAGGCGGCACGCGTCAGTCGACGTAGCCAGCCAGCAAAGCCAGATACTTTTCATGCAGCGACGAATTTGCCGCCAGCACCGAACGTGTATCGAGATTAAGGGCGCCGCCGTTAAGGTCGGTAAAAACACCGCCCGCCTCGCGAACGATGACGGCCAGCGCCGCGATATCAAGAATATTGACGTCCGATTCGATAACAGCATCGATTTTTCCCGCAGCCAGCAGGTGATAGTGGTAGAAATCGCCATAGCCGCGAATACGGTCGGCGATTCGAACGACCTCACCGAGTTTTGCCCAACCGGCGCTCGACGCGAGCGACTTCAGGTTGCCGGTTGAGACAGCCGCCCTGTCGGGATCGTAGGTGTCGCTGACTGCGAGCCGGTGTCCATTCAGCCACGCGCCCTGACCCTTCTCGGCCCAGGCCAGCTCATCCATCATGGTGCCGCTCGACACACCCAAAATGAGTTCACCCTCGTGCATCAGGGCAATTTGCGTCGAGAAAAAAGGATACTGTTTGACGAAGCCCTTGGTGCCGTCGATGGGGTCAACCAGCCAGAGATACTCCGCGCCTTCCTGCGTCTGTCCGGTTTCCTCGCCATAAAAGCCGTGATCAGGAAAGGCACTGAGGATCATCGCGCGGATCGCCTCTTCACATTCAACATCCGCCTGAGTGACCGGTGTGCGATCCGCTTTGGTCGTTACCGTAAAGTTTCCTGCGTAGTAACTACGGCTAATAGCGGCGGCTTTATCGGCCGCGGCCAGCGCAACTTTCAGGAAGTCGGACGCATTTTCCGGGTTGTAACTTTCCATTGCCGCAACTATGGCCGTTGCGGCAGCGATAAACAAGCATGCTTTCTTGACACTCTCGACCGGCAAATCTATGGTCCGCGCATGGGAAACAGACTCAGTAAAATTTATACACGAACCGGCGACGACGGCACCACCGGCCTCGGTGACGGCACCCGCGTTGCAAAAGATTCCGCCCGCGTCGAAGCCTATGGCACGGTCGATGAGGCGAATTCAGCGATAGGCATGGTCCTCTCGACCAACAGCGTGCCCGACGCCGTCAGGATTTGTCTGACAGCCGTACAGCACGACCTGTTTGAACTCGGCGGTGAGCTCTGCATACCGGGACACAGCGCGATCACGCAGGAATTCATTGATCGCCTGGAAAGCGATCTCGATGGATTTAATGACGATCTGCCGATGCTCAAAGAGTTCATACTGCCCGGCGGTGGGCCAGCGGCAGCTGCCTGCCATCTGGCTCGCACTATCGTGCGGCGCGCCGAACGCCGCGTCGGCACCCTGGCCAGCCAGGAGGACGTCAGAGATGAGGCCGGTCAATACCTGAATCGACTGTCAGATCTTTTGTTCGTCATCGCACGTGTGGTGGCGCGGGCTGAGTCGGGTCAGGAAGTTTTGTGGAATCGTGAGCGCTAGCGCGTAAAGCCGTAAAGCGTCATCGCCGCAATAACGACGGCCCAGATGAGCAACAAGCGAAATACCAGCCTGTTAGCCGCTTGTGCGCCGCGAATACCGCGTTGGGTTGGCGTCTCGTCAGGGCGATCCTGCAAGGCCAAAGCCGCCACACCAACGCGTGCCAATAAGTGCTCACTGTGTTTCGCGGTCGTATCGTCACGCTCTTCGCTGGGTGCACGAAACGCGGCAATAGCATCATCAGCATTTCCTGCAGTCGCGTAACCCAGCGCTGTCAATCGCGCCGGAATCCATGCTAACCATCCGTGCAACAATATTGCGGCATCGCGAATTCTGTTGATGCAGTCACCCGGTGACTCGCTGCGCGCTGCGCTGAAAACCGCACGTCGACGAATAAGATCAGTGACGCGATACGCCCAGGCAGCCAGCGGACCAACCGTGCTTGATACAGCGCCGAGAATGACGAACCAGAAGACTACCGCGAATAAGCGGTTGTTTGCCTGCACACAAACGGCTGCTTCCACACGCGCAATACGCTCTCGCTCGTCGCTTGGCACCTCGTCTTCAATGATTGCCTTCGCCGCGTCCTGAATCTTTTTGTCGTCTTCGGACTCAAGCGCCTTACAGTAGTCGCCAACCTCTTCGCCAATATCTTTGGGCCCAATTGAAACTAACAGAACGGCGATCGCGAGAATCAGATAGGTGAATCCCTGCAACGTGTCACCAAGAAAATACATGACACCAAATACCGGCAAAGTCAGCAAGACCGCCAGAAGCAGCACGGGGATGAGCGCCGGCCAATTTCCAAAGCGCTCGGCCTGGCGGAAGCCGGCATCAATAATACGATCGAGCCAACGCATGCGACGCCATTGGAATAGCTGCGTCGCTAACCTTTCAATGGTCAGTCCGATTAATAGTGCAATCAGGTGCATATCGTGTTCCCGGTTCGCTCCCCCAATCCATCATACAAGCGTAGCCAGTCGAAAGCAGGACCTGGATCGTTCTTGCGTCCCGGCGCAATATCCGAATGCGCCGCAATTTCTCGCGGCGACAGCACCGGATACGCCTCCTGCAATGCCAGCAGAATTCCCGGCAAGGCTGTGTACTGTCGGTCGTCGTAGGGTGTTTCATCTTCACCCTCGATCTCAATACCTATCGTATAGTCATTGCAGCGAGGACGGCCGCGAAAGCAAGATTCACCCGCATGCCATGCGCGCTCGCCAAACGGCACAAACTGCACAAGCTCGCCAGTTCTCCGCAACAACAGGTGAGCCGACACCTGCATCCCGCGGATCTCCTGGAAATACGGATGAGCGTCCCAGTCGAGCGTATTTAAAAACAGGGCTTCGACTTCATTACCGCCAAACTCGCCCGGCGGCAGACTAATTCCGTGCAGAATGACGGCATCAATACCGCAGCCAACCGGTCGGTCGTCCCGGTTAGGGCTCAGGCAAATTCTGGCGGGGCCAATGAGGCCGCTGTCCAGATCGACTTTATAGTCGCTTGCCACGGTTAGTTAAGGCATGATTTCGAACACATGAGTACGAGGCTATTTGTTTCTGGCGCATTGATCAACGGCGCCGACGTAGAACTCGATGGGGATCAGGCACGATACCTCAGTCGAGCGCTGCGCTTGCGTGTTGGAGATACACTGGCCGTATTCAATGGCGACGGTCCCGAATGGCCCGCCACGATCACCGCAATCACTAAGAACTCTGTCACGCTGGCGCTCGGCGAAAGCATTGATGCAGGCAGTGAATCACCGCTCAAGATCCATCTCGTACAGGGCATTTCGCGCGGTGACCGCATGGATTTCGTGGTGCAAAAGGCCACCGAACTCGGGGTTAAGCGAATCACGCCCGTAATGACCGAATACGGTGTCGTCAAACTGGACGCGGATCGTTCCGAGAAGCGCCGCGCACACTGGCAGAAAATCGCCTACAGCGCGTGCGAGCAATCGGGTCGAACACGAACTCCGCTGGTTGATACACCCGTGCCGTTAAAGAACTGGTTCGGTGACAAGCCGAAGCGCGTTGATGCGCAACTCATACTGACACCCGGTGCGCCTGCATCACTCGCGAGCATTGAGGCGCCCGATACCAAGGTCTGCGTATTGATAGGCCCGGAAGGCGGATTCAGCCCCACCGAGTACGAAGACGCGCAGGTTTCCGGATTTTCGTCGGTATCACTCGGGCCACGCGTCTTGCGCACTGAATCGGCGGCGCTGGCAACATTGGCCGTCCTGCAATCCCTTTGGGGCGACTTTCGCGGCCAGTCCTGATACGCCGCATCGTAGCCTTTGACCACCGTTGCAATCGATACGCGTCACGGGCTCGCTACCGTCTCATCGTGCCGGTCTATCGTGTGCCGATTTTTGCAACATCAGATAGACCGCCACAGACATACCCGTCGCACCGAACAGCATGGTCATCACCACGATCTGATATTGGGCCGCAATCAAGGGCGAGACGCCGGATAGGATCTGCCCTGTCATCATCCCGGGCAATGAGACAAGTCCGACGGCAAATAGAGAATTCGTCATTGGGATCATGGCAGCCTGAAAAGCAGTGCGCCTGGCATCCGAATAACCTTCATGTCTCGCCAGCTCCGCCGCGAATCGCTCAGCTGCGAGACTGACGGCGTTCATAGATCCAGCGAAAATCATTCCCGCCAGAGGCACGACATAGCGCGGGCTAAACCACGGCTCAACATCGATGACGATCTGCGTCACGAGACCGAGCGTGCTGACGCCGCCAAATGCGATGGCCATCAAGGCCATTGCGTACTGATTCAGGTCTCGACGAGCCAGCGGTCGAATCGCGATCCAACTGGCGACCAGCAGCATGACCAGCAGTACCAGGAAAATGAGTGACCATTGATCAGTTTCGAAAATGAAGACAAGTACATAGCCAACCAGCAGCAATTGCACGAGCATGCGTAAGGTCGCATAGACTGCGGTCGGGCCCACAGACCCCCAGCGAAACATGATTGCGATAACGACTGCGGTGGGGATAAATGACAGAGCCAAACCGTAAATTGATACCTCAGTCACGGTTAGTCCTCATCCCAGCTGAATACGTCGTCCAGACCGACACCAAACTCCCGCGCAATTCTGAAAGCGCTTTCCAGCGACGGTGAGTACCGGCCCTGCTCAATAGCAATCACCGTTTGGCGTGTTACGCCAATGGCATCGCCGAGCTCTGCCTGCGTCATCGAGCCACACGCTTCTCGAAGCTCGCGAACATTATTGCTGATCGGTGGTTTCCTTGCCATTCGCTAGATCGACGTCCGGTAGAGCGCTATGCGCACGACATATTCGATCAATTGCGCCAACATCAGGCTCGCAAAGACGCTATAGAACAAGAAGTCACCATCATTGGATATGAGGTAGTAACCGAGCGCGGTGATCACGCAAAAACCAAAGACATAGCTTGAAATACTCGATGCCCGAACGAAAATCAGTTTCTCTCTTTCATCGATCCGTGCGTTGGCCTCTTTGGGTGAAAACAACGCGATCAACGTGTGCCCCAAAATCGAGATCAGAACCAAAATTATTGTATACACAACCACAACGGGAATATTGGGAGATGCCAACCGACCCATCGCCGAGGACATCGAAATTACCGTCATGAAATAGAATGCCCCGCCCAACAAAAGGGCCAACGTCATTATCCAGGCAGATTTTTCTTGAAACGGCATAGCAGAAAACCTCAATGTCAAAAATACTTAACACCGAAGCTTATATGCGACTGGTTTATGTGTCAAATATTTTTGACATTCCGCTACTTAGCTGCAGGACCTGCGATTCAGGTTTCCAGCGCTTCCGCGGCGAGCATCTCTTCAAGTTTCTCAAGATGTGGAATCAGCGGAAACTCATTGATCATGCGGACACGGCACAGAACCGGCGCACCCTCGGGCCAACCTTCCTTCGCTTCAAGTTTCAAGACATCACGATTGACACGAACCAACTGCGGAAAGCCTTGCGTTAGCACACCGAAGTAACCCGACTTGAGCTGACCAGTGCTCGCATAGAAAACCACGATTCGAGTTCGACCCGTTGTGACAGGGATTTCCTTACCGATCGCTCCCTCGAACGAAACGATGGGCAGTGGACGGCCGTTCCAGATCACGGTACCGAGCATCCAGTCGTGCGCGCCTTCTCGCTGCTCTGTTTTCGAGTAGCGAACCACCTCCGCAACACACGCTCGCGGCACGATGAGCCGGTCCTCGGAGAGCGGTACGAGCAGGCTATAAAGCTCTTCGGATTCAGTACTCACTGTAATTCAATCCCTCTTTCCTCAAGCTGACGCCTGATCGCTTCAAGCAATTGCGTGTCCTGATAGGGCTTACCAAGATAGTCATTGACGCCGAGTTCGATCGCTCGCGCACGATGCTTATCGCCAACACGCGACGTAATCATGATGATTGGCACGTCGGCAACGCGCGCGTCGTTGCGGACATGTGAAGCAAACTCATAGCCATCCATGCGTGGCATCTCAATATCCAGAAGAATCACATCCGGCTTGGCGTCCTGCATAACGCTGATGGCATCGAGGCCATCTCTTGCCGTGACGCAGCGAAGTCCGTTGCGTTGCAAAAAGCGTTCAGTTACGCGGCGAACCGTAATCGAATCGTCGACCACGAGTGCCAGTGGCCGATCATCTGTCGGTGTCGGGGCAGCCTTCCTGAGCTCGACAACAGGCGCACCCGTTCGCACCAACGCATGGATATCAAGAATAAGGACAATGCTGCCATCGCCCAAAATTGTGGCTCCGGAAATACCACGAATACTCGCAAGCTGTGGCCCAACCGCTTTCACAACGATCTCGCGGCTTGCCAGCATTTCATCGACAAGCAGTGCAGCCGAGAACGCGCCAGCCTGCACGAGAATAACCGGAACAAATGCTTCCTCTTCAGGCAGTTTCGCGGCCTGACCGCCGAGATACATACCGAGGTGACGGAATTTGTAAGACTGTTCGCCGTACTGATAACTCGGCTCAGTCTGGCTGAGCAGATTCTCGAGTTCAGCGCGCGGGATTCGAGCAACGCCTTCCACTGTTGGTAGCGGCAACGCGTAAACCTCTTCCCCGGTACGAACAATCAACGCCTGCGTGATGGCCAGAGTGAACGGCAGCCGCACCGTGAAGTTCGTGCCCTGCCCGGTTACTGAGCTAATGCGCAGCGAACCACCCAGCTTTTTAACCTCATTGGCCACAACATCCATACCGACGCCGCGTCCCGCCGACTGCGTCACCGCAACGGCAGTGGAGAAACCCGGCTTCAGGATAAGCTGCATGATTTCTTCGTCGGTGACTTTACTATCGGGCTTGAGTAAATCGAGCTCGTAAGCTTTGCGTCGAATCGCCTCAACGTCCAGCCCGGCGCCATCGTCGGCAACATCGATCACCATTTCGGCACCTTCACGATGCAGGCGAATAGCAATGCGCCCAACACCGGGCTTACCGGCAGCCTGACGCGCAGCGGAATTCTCAATGCCGTGCACGATGGAATTTCTAAGCATGTGTTCGAACGGCGGCAACATCTTGTCGAGCACCTGACGATCCAGCTCACCGGAAGCGCCCTCGACGACGAGCTCGGCACGTTTTCCTGATTCGCTTGCCGCCTGTCGAACAAGGCGCGTCAGACGACCCACATGTCGCTCGAAAGGCACCATGCGCGTGCGCATAAGGCCGTCTTGCAACTCTGCGGTCACCCGCGATTGCTGCACTAACAAGCCCTCCGCCTCGGACGTGACGGATTGCAGCAAGTCTTTGAGGCTGCCCAGATCGCTTGCAGACTCTGCCAGTGCCCTTGAGAGCTGCTGAATGGTCGAGTAGCGATCGAGTTCTAACGGATCGAAGTCACGCGCAACCAAGGTGTCCTGATGGCTGTGCATGATTTGCGCTTCGGTTTCATTCTCGAGTTTTCGGAGCTGCTGACGAAGCCGGGCGATGGTCTGCTCCAGCTCATCGACGTGGAATTCAAACGAAGTTACCTGCTGGCTAAGACGCGAGTGATAGATGCTGATCTCGCCGGCCGCATTCAACAGGTCTTCGAGTAGCTCGGCATCAATTCGTGCGAATTCCTGCCGCGTTTCCTGCGTACGAATCTGCCGTATCTCGGCTGCGGGCCGCGGCGGGACAGGCAGTGCTGTGGGTTCAGGCTCCGGCCCAGATTCGGCCTCAGGTGCTGGCTGCTGCTCTGCCTCTGTCTCGGGCTCGGGCTCTGGCTCTTGCTCTATCTCTGGCTCTGCCTCTTGCTCTACCTCTGGCTCTGCTTCCAGCTCGGGAGCGATCTCCAGCTCGGGTGCAGCGTCGAGCTCCGACTCCAACTCCAGTTCAAACGGCAGCTCTTCCGGCACGTCCTTCTCTTGGCCAATCTCTGCGAGCTCATCGGCAAGCGGCGAGTCGACAATGACCATGCTGACGGTATCGTCAGGCTCAATCGTAAACTCGGCTGACGGCGCAGCCTCGACCGTATCGTCTCTGACCGACGGCGCGATATCGACGTCATCGGCAACCTCAAACCCAGCATTGGCCTGTTGAATGCGTTGTTCAAGTTCGGACGAGGATCGAACCCGCTTGCCAGCAATAACCGTATCGCGCATGCGGTGCAGTTCATCAATACTGCGCTGCAACAAGTCCTCGACAGCCGGGGTCGCCTTGACGCGACCCTCGTCAACGGAGATGAGCAGGGTCTCAAGTTCGTGACTGAGATTGCCCATCGCCGTAATACCGGCCATGCGCGCACCGCCCTTCAGCGTGTGGAGATGGCGCTTCAATTCTTCCATTGGCTGCACGGACCGGTCCTTCGACCAGGCGATCAGCGCTTCATCGGCCTCCTCAAGAAGCTCGGCCGATTCCTCGGTGAATATAGCGGCGATCTCGGCGTCGTACTCCGCCTCTTCGATCTCATCGGTTGCTGGCTCTGGCTCAACAACCGGCTGCGCTGCCTGAACCTGGGGTGTCGGCAGAGCGGCCGGTTCAGCACCCGGGATCTGCACAGCGCTGGAGAGCTTCGCAATATGCTCGATGAGTGCTGTGTAGTCAGCGCGATCACGATCGGGATTGTTGATATCACCGACAATCGTATTGATAGCCCGAGCCGCGGCGCGCAGCGCATCCAGGCCGGAGCGTTGAAATCCAACCTTGTGGTCATAGACGCGTCGTACGAATCGGTTCAGCACTGCAGCAACCGCCACGCCGCGTTCGACGTTCGCCATGTTCGCGCTGCCATGCAGCGTATGACATGCACGGTGCAACTTATCCGTCACATCAAACGGCGGCTCGTGACCTTCGCAAGCAGCGAGGTAGTCCGTAATGACGGCG
>Ga0316189_10001388_pt1 | contig 24061 bp, 25 predicted proteins | sample LowCovwburrow_MG_FD_204930 | JGI IMG/M metagenome (GOLD analysis project Ga0316189, IMG submission 204930) | Coastal sediment microbial communities from Maine, United States - Lowes Cove worm burrow | ecosystem: Environmental > Aquatic > Marine > Coastal > Sediment | place: USA: Maine... | reverse complement strand
TATTGATAAGTCCTTTCATACTTTTTAAGGAATTCCCAAAAATCCTCTTTACTTTTATCTTAAAATTTTGAAATATGAAGATTGTGCTTTCTCCCGCCAAGTCGCTAGATTTTGAACGTCCAATACCCACGGTAAAATATACACAACCAGCGTTTCTGGAGCAGTCGGAAAAATTAATAAAGGTATTGGCCAGGAAAAACCCCAAGTCCCTTTCCAAATTAATGAGTATTTCAAATGACCTGGCTGAATTAAACTGGGAACGCAACCAAAAGTTTTCGCTGCCTTTTACCCCGGAAAATGCCCGCCCTGCCATATATGCTTTCAATGGGGATGTTTATCAGGGATTAGATGCATACAGTATTTCTGAGAATAACTTAGAAAAGTTGCAGGACACACTTCGAATCCTTTCGGGTTTATATGGCGTTTTAAAACCTCTTGATCTTATACAGCCCTATCGTTTAGAGATGGGAACACAATTAAAAATTGGTCGAAAAAAGAATCTTTACGACTTCTGGAAACAGAGTGTGACTGACTTTTTAAACGATGAATTGGAAGAAGGAGAGCTTTTTATTAATCTCGCCAGTAATGAGTATTTTGGCGCTGTGGATGAAAAAAAATTAAAAACCAATGTAATAACTCCTGTATTCAAGGATTGGAAAAACGATAAGCTCAAAGTAATTAGTTTCTTCGCTAAAAAAGCCCGGGGTTCCATGGTGCGTTATATACTGGACACGGATGCAAAAACTCTTGAAGACATAAGGGGATTTAACCTGGACGAATATATCTACAGTAAAGAACACACTCTAAAAGAAAACCAACCTGTTTTTATTCGATAGAATAATTTTCTGAAGCAAACGTTTATAATATTAAGTTTTATTGATAAACAACTTGCAATGAAAAATTTTGGTTTTGTTCTACTCGCCTTTTTAGTGTTTACATTTAGCTGCACAGACAGGGATGATAATGTAGATACGGTTAATATCCGCATCAAGAATGATAGTAATATCAATTTTGATGAAGTACAGGTAGGCACTAATGAGGAAATATATACAAATGTAGCCCCCGGCGATTATTCAAATTATTTGGTATATGAGTTGGCTTATCAATACGCCTTTGTAGAAATCAAATCCGGAGAGGACATCTATGTACTACAGCCAATTGATTTTGTTGGTGAAACGGAACTTCCCATTGGTTTTTATACCTATAAATTAAGTATAAATGAAGAAGGAGAAGTTGGTCTGCAATTTGTTGTGGACTAGGTTTTGCCTTTAGTCTTTTTTTTCTTTACAACCACCACTTTTGCCTTTGACTTTTTCGGTCTTCGGGCTCCGTATGATTTATTGGAAATCTTTCCTCTTTTGGTTTTTATATCCCCTTTACCCATAAGTATTTTATATTTCACTTAAAGTACAAAAATTAGCACTATAAAACAATCTACCGTTTTCCCTTTTTGCAAAATACTATCTTTATAACTTTGGAAGATAAAATAGAAATCAGCGATAATTAAAATTCAAATTGTTTTTACATACCCATCCTTATCAACCTTTTTTATTTGATAATGCCACAAAACTCATTGTGGGGACCCTGCCACCGCCAAGATTTACGACTGGGGATTTGAGGGAAGGAGATGTCGATTTTTGTTATGGGAGCAGGGATGGTCAGTTATGGCCTATTTTGAATCAAATTTTTGGATTGAATTTAAAATACGAAACGACCATTGAAGCTGTAAAACAACGTAAGGATTTTTTAATAGAACAAAAAATAGGAATCTGCGATATTGTTCAAAGTGCAGAACGAACAAAAGTAGATGCCTCCGACTTGGGTATGAAGAATGTTACCCTTAGGAACCTTATTGCCTATTTACATAAATACAACAAGGTAGAATGGTTATTGTTTACCGGAGGAAATAGTAAAAATGGACCGGAATATTTTTTTAGAAAGCATATTAAGGCGCATGGTTTGAGATTGGAGCCAATTTCTGAAGAGATTCCGCGGGTACATAAGTTTACACTTCCTGGGAATTTAAAAAGAACCATCAGAACGGTATCCTTAACAGCTCCTTCCGGTTCTGCCAATAGGGCTGTTGGCAGTTTTGTTTCTTATAAAAAGATAAAGGCGTTGAATCCTGAGTATACAACATTGCATTTCAGAGCAGATCAATACCGTGCTTTTTTTAAAAAGTAAAATCTAGTCGGGCAGATAAGCTGAATAATCTAAGATATCTGGGAAATAAAATTACTTTTATAGGGCTATGATATAAAGCTGGTACGATAGTTTTTCAAATCGTGATTTGTATTGAGAGATATGTTGGTTTTTTTATAAAGACAAATTATTTTGTGATTTACCACTTTTCCGTTTTAAAGATTATATTATAATGCGGATATTTAGAGACTTAAGCCAATATTTAGGTACGACAATAAAGAAGATTCAATTGAATAGTTAAGAAAATTTATGCATAAGACGGAAAGATTAGAGGAATTTAAAAAATTGGTTAAAAATAAGTTCTACGTTTATAACAGCTTGTTTTTAAATTTGCCCTATCAGGGTATCGAAAATGTGGGGATGCTCATTCCCCTTTTGTTTGACCAATGTGAAAAAGGACTGAAATCTGGCAAAAATCCACAACAAATTTTGGATTTATTTTTCCAGAACTACGCGAATATAGATACCGAGCAGGAAAGAATTGATTTTATGTTCAGTGTCATTCAATATGTTGAACGACAAGTGGTATTGTATGATAGTGTGGAAGATGCCGCATTTCCGAAGTTACATGAACATTCAAGCTCTTTATCCATAAAAGATTACTTTCAGTTGGTAGATAAAAATAAGAGCTGGGAAAAGATTGCAAAGAAATTATCAACCTTTAGTGCGCGTATAGTTTTAACGGCTCATCCGACTCAGTTCTATACCCCGGCTGTACTTGATATCATTGAAGAATTAAAATCGCTAATTCTTGAAGATAAGATTAATGATATTGATGTTGTTCTTCAACAGTTGGGGCTCACTTCTTTGATAAATACAAAGAAACCTACACCATTAGATGAAGCAAAAAACATTATTTACATTCTTAGAAATGTATACTATGCTGCTGTCGGGGATTTATTCACATATATTAAAAGCAATATAGAGAATGATGATTTTGACAATTACAATATTATTAAACTAGGATTTTGGCCTGGTGGTGACAGAGACGGGAATCCATTTGTAACAGCAGATATTACCAAGGATGTGGCAGATGAACTCCGTATTAATCTAATGAAATGTTACTATAACGACCTCAAAATTCTTCGCAAGAAACTTACTTTTAAAGACCTTCGCCCTGACCTGAATACTTTAAAGGACAGGCTTTATGTAGCTATGTTTGACCCCAATAGAGTAGTAAGCTATGATGATATTATCGGGCCATTAGTTAATGTACGGGAAATTTTGATAGACAAGTACAATTCGCTCTACCTGAAACAACTGGATGATCTTATTGATAAAGTAAAAATTTTCAAGACACATTTTGCTACTCTGGATATTCGTCAGGACCACAGTAAGCACAAACAGGTAATTGAAACGGTGCTTAAAGCTAATGGTTATATTAATGAAAGCCTTGGTGAACTTGCTGAAGATAAATTAACGCACATACTTCTCAATGAAAATTTGAAATTGGATCCTAAGGATTTCAATGATGAAATTGTAAAAGATACTATTGTAAATATCTCGCACTTAAAGGATATTCAGAATAAAAATGGTGAAGAAGGTTGCAACCGATATATTATAAGTAACTCAGAGGATATTTATTCTGTTCTTTTTGTTTACGGGCTATTCAGATGGTGCGGTTGGGAGAAGGATAAAATTACTTTTGATATCGTTCCGCTTTTTGAAACAATGAACGGAATGGATACTGCCGAAGCCACTATGCAATACTTATTTGATTTGCCCGACTACCGCTCGCATCTCGAACAGCGCGGCAGAAGGCAGACCATGATGCTCGGATTCTCGGATGGAACAAAAGATGGCGGTTATTTAAAAGCCAACTGGTCTATTTTAAAAACCAAGGAAGTTTTGTCAAAAGTTTGTTCAAAGAATGGAATTGATGCAATATTTTTTGACGGCAGGGGTGGACCACCGGCCCGGGGGGGAGGAAAAACACATCGCTTTTATGCCGCACAAACTAAGGATATAGCCAATAATGAAATACAATTAACCATACAGGGCCAGACCATAACAAGTACGTATGGCACTAAGGAGCAGTTTATGCATAATTCAGAACAGTTATTAACCGCAGGATTATCAAATAACCTCTTTGGAAAAGAAAATGTGATCTCCAAGGAATCACGAAAGTTGATGGAAGAACTCTCTGATCTTAGTTTTGAGAAATACGATGCCCTTAAGCAACATGAAATGTTTATTTCATATCTCGAAAACAGGAGTACCCTAAAGTATTATACCAAGGCTAATATTGGCAGCAGACCCGGAAAGAGAGGTCAAAAGGCAAAATTGGAACTTACAGATTTAAGGGCAATATCTTTTGTGGGTTCATGGAGCCAACTAAAACAAAATGTACCCGGGTATTTTGGTATAGGTACGGCTATTAAAAAACTGAAAGATGCGGGTAAACTCAGAGAATTAAAAAAGTTATTCAAAGAGGTGCCCTTTTTTGAAACTTTAATGCTTAACAGTATGATGTCTTTGTCTAAGTGTTATTTTGAGCTCACCAGTTATATGAAGGACGATAAGGAATACGGGGATTTCTGGAATATCCTGCACGATGAATATCTGTTGTCAAAACAGATGTTATTGCTAATAAGCAATTCGGAAATACTTATGGAAAACGAAGCTGTTTCAAGAGAATCAATTAAGATCAGAGAAAATATTGTCCTGCCGTTATTGGTAATTCAGCAGTATGCCCTGCATCAAATCAGCGAGAATTCGAATTATAAAGCGCTTTATGAAAAAATAGTTACCCGTTCATTGTACGGAAATATTAATGCAAGTAGAAATTCTGCATAGCCATTGTTTGGAACTGCTTTTTAATAAAAGTTAGAGCATAATGAAGATTATTAGCTCGTAAAGACGGTTAATCCTTTTATTCCATTTTATTGCTCATAATTCCGTAAAACACCTGAATACCATAAGCAATCTGACCAATTTTTAAATTTTCGTTAGGGCTGTGTTGATTGTTATCCGGATTCACAAGAGGAACAAGAAAAGCTGGAATCTTAAGTTCGTTAATAAAAGGCGCAATTGGAACCGTACCTCCCATGATCCTTATTTGTACTACATCTTCTGAGAATGTATTTTTAAAGGTATCCACCAGGAAATTACCATAAGGATTGTCCAAATCTGTTCTGAATGCATCTGTGACTGTGCCCTCTGTAATAGTGATGATTTTCTCGTGCTTCATTCTTTGGCTCTTATCCGGGACTTCAGTCATAACATAATACCCTTGATTTTCGACATGTTTCTTTACCAGACTTTTCAAACGATCTCCGTCAGATTCTGGTACAAGGCGAATGTCTATTTCAGCAGTAGCACTTTCAGGTACTATAGTTCGGGCTTTTTCACCAACCCATCCTGAAGATAACCCCCGAATATTTAATGACGGATATTGCATGGCTTCCTGATAAAATGCGCCCACCTTTTCAGCTTGTTTAATGGCAAGATGGGTGTTTATAATTTTAGCATCATCCGGTACACTTTGGAGTATATTCATTGTCGATTCATCAATATCAATACCGTCATAGTAACCTTCAATTAATACTCTTCCATCGGTATCTTTCATACTGGCCAATACCTGGGCCAATTGGAACCCCGGATTTGGGGCATAATTACCATAATGACCACTGTGTTGCGGCATTATTGGACCGTAGGTAGTTAGCGTCAATGTTGTTATGCCTCTGGTGCCATAAGCAATTGTTGGTTTACCCGAAGAATGGACAGGACCATCTGAAATGATCAGAAAATCTGCTTCTAACAGGTCACTATATTCTTTAACGGCCTTTGGCAAGGGGGCACTACTTTTTTCTTCTTCTCCGTCTAATATTACTTTTACATTAAATGGAATTTGCACATTGTTTTTTTTCAATAGATCAATGGTATTTAAGAACATAACAATTGGTCCCTTGTCGTCTGAAGTTGAACGGCCAAATAGGCGCCAATCATAATTCACATCCTCCTTTAAATCATCAAACGAAAGTGTTTTCCAAACATCATTATCCTTTGTTTTTAGCTCTACTTTATAAGGATCTGGCTGATCCCACTTGGAAGGTTCCACGGACTGCCCATCGAAATGCATATAAAAAAGTATTGTCGGCTTGTCATCTTCCATGGGGAGGGCCGCAAAAAAAAGCGACTCCCCTTCTGTAGGAAGTACGGATGAATTAAAACCCCTTTCATTGAATTTTTTGGTGAGCCATGAAAGGTTTCTGTTGATATCTGAATGATCCAAGGCATCGTTCGGGATTGCCACGAATTCTCGTAGTTCATCTATGGTATGTCGGACTTGTGCTTTTAGTTCAAGGTCTTGTGCATTGTTAATCCATAAGATAAGAAGAGAAAAACAGGTCAATAAATTTTTCATATGGTAGTGTAAATTGATTATGATTTAAAATTAGGTAATTCTATGGGTTGATCAAATGCTTTAATCTTAAAACAAGTAATCGAATTAAAAGAATAAAAGGAAATCCATGAAAAAAGAGGTCAAACCAATCCATGGGTTTCATACCAATACTTCCTCCGAAAACCCATTTTAATTTACCCCATAAATGAGGCTCAGGAAAAAAAGGGGCCATTCCCAGGGTTAAACATAATAAGAATACAATTTTCCAATTATTAATTACATTCATGGATATGGTTTAAGATGTTTAATAAATTCTGAAATCCCAGCCGTACCTTGCTGTGATAACATTTTAATAAATGCGGAACCAATGATAGCACCCTTGGCTGTCTTAGTAGCTTGCTCAAATGTACGGGCATTACTTATGCCAAAACCTACAATTTGCGGGTTTTTAAGATTCATTGCTGCAATTCGCTCAAAGTAAGCTTCCTGTTCTTCTCCTAATCCCTGCTTAGCCCCCGTGGTACTGGCAGAACTTACCATGTAAATAAATCCCTCTGAAGCGTCGTCTATTTGTGAAATTCGTGATTCACTGGTTTGCGGAGTAATTAGAAAAATGTTGATTAAGTTATATTTTTTAAAAATAGTCTCATATTCTTCCTGGTATACGTCCAGAGGTAAATCTGGAAGGATAAGACCATCAATACCTATTTCCTGACATTTTTTGCAGAAGTTCTCTACGCCGTACTGCAAAACAGGATTAAAATACCCCATAATGATCAGGGGAATCGAAACGGTTTTTCTTATTTCTTTTAATTGATTAAACAGTAGATCTGTTCCCATGCCATTCTTTAAAGCTATTGTGGAACTTTTCTGAATGGTAGGCCCGTCTGCTAAAGGATCACTGAATGGAAGGCCTATTTCTATCATATCAACACCGTTTTTTTCCAAATCCTGAATAATAGAAACCGTATCATTCAAATTGGGATAACCGGCAGAGAAGTATATGGAAAGTAGTTTTTTGTCTTCACCCAGCTTTTTTTGTATTCTGTTCTTCATTTTATAGAAACCAATTATAATTTGAAATAATCTATATAGGTCTGTAAATCTTTATCACCTCTTCCAGAAAGGTTGATAACAACAATATCGTCTTTTTCAAACTTTCTGTGGTCAAATATGGCGAAAGCATGTGATGTCTCTATTGCTGGTATAATGCCTTCTAATTGAGATATCATTAAACCTGCTGTCATTGCCTCATCATCGGTAATTGAAATAAATTCACCCCTCCCGGAGGTGTACAGATGGGCATGCATAGGACCTACGCCCGGATAATCCAGGCCGGCAGAAATAGAATATGGTTCAGTGATCTGACCGTCTTGAGTTTGCATAAGCAGTGTTTTACTACCGTGAATAATACCAATTTTCCCCAGAGCAGAAGTTGCGGCACTTTCCCCGGAATGAATACCCTTTCCGGCGGCCTCGACAGCAATGATACCAACATCTTCATTATCCAGATAATGGTAATAGGCACCAGCGGCATTACTTCCACCACCCACACAAGCCACAACAAAATCAGGGTTCGGAGTGCCTTCTTTTTCCAGCAGCTGAGACTGTATTTCCTCTGAAATTACTGATTGAAATCTGGCCACCATATCGGGGTAGGGATGTGGACCAACAACTGAACCTATTATATAATGGGTGTTTACCGGATTATTAATCCAGTCGCGTATTGCCTCATTCGTAGCATCCTTGAGCGTTCTGCTACCCGATAGGGCCGGCCTTACTTCTGCTCCCAGCATTTTCATTCTAGCCACATTAGGTGCTTGACGTGCAATATCTATTTCACCCATATAAACCACACACTCAATTCCCATGAGTGCGCAAACTGTAGCAGTGGCCACCCCATGCTGTCCGGCACCTGTTTCTGCGATGATTCGTGTCTTGCCTAACCTTTTGGCCATTAAAATTTGCCCAATGGTATTATTGACTTTATGGGCACCGGTATGACATAAATCTTCCCTTTTCAGATAAATTTTTGTTTTATACTTATCCGAAAGGCGTTGGGCAAAATATAGAGGTGTGGGCCTTCCTACATAATCTTTTAATAGTCTATGGAATTCTTCAATAAAAGATGGTTCCTCCATAATCTGAAGATAGTTTTGTCTAAGTTCTTCAGTATTAGGGTATAGCATTTCTGGTATAAATGCCCCACCAAACTGTCCGTAATAGCCTTTTTCATCAGCATGATAAGTCATATTCATATTTTTTTATGAGTTGGTTTCAAACAACCGTTTCTTAAATTCTTTTAATTTATCTATATCCTTTAGGCCTGCTGATATTTCAAATTTACTATTGACATCAATAGCATGGCAATATTTAGATTCTTCCTTTTGAAGAAATTCTAAAACATTATCAACTTCCTCGAGACCAATACCCCCACTTAAGAAATAGGGTTTTTTTGATGGATACCCCTTTAGGACTTCCCAGTTAAATTGATATCCATTGCCACCGGGCAACTTACCCTTTGTGTCGAATAAAAAGAAATCGGATGATTTCTCATAAGGGCCAAGTTGTAGGAAATCAAAGCTGTCTTTTATGCTAAATACCTTAAGAATGTCGATCTTGATATTTTGGTATTCAAATTGCTCTTTTAGCTTAGCACAGAATTCGGGGGATTCATTTCCATGCAATTGTATGGCATTTAAATCGAATGTATTGGTCCGATTTAAGATTTCATCAATATTGGCATCAACAAAAACTCCAACTTTTATAGTTGTCTTAGGCAATTTAGGTATGGACCCATCAAAAAAACGCATTGAAGGCTTCCAGAAGATAAATCCGAGGTAATCTGGATGCAATTCTGCAACCTCCTCAATATTATGCTTCATGCCACAGATCTTTAGTTTCATCTTGTCATTTGGTTTATAAATTCCCTGGCACTCTCCCCTGGGTTTGCTGTCTTCATAAAGTTTTCACCAACTAAGAAACCCTGGTAACCCAATTCTCTTAGCATTTTAATTGCCGAAACAGAGCTAATACCACTTTCTGATACTTTTACAAATTCATCGGGGATCTGTTGGGATAGAGAGGCACTGGTTTCTAAGCTTACTTCAAAGGTTTTTAAGTTGCGATTATTTACTCCCAACATATCTAAACCGGGCATCATTGATTTAACTAACTCTTCTTCATTATGAACTTCCAGTAAAACATCCAAACCTAAACTTTTTGCTAATTCTGATAAAACCTTTATTTGTTTCCTTGTCAAAATAGCGGCAATAAGTAAAATTGTATCAGCCCCATGTGCACGGGCTTCTACGATTTGGTATTCATCTATGATAAATTCCTTTCTTAACAGTGGAAAATCAACGGCAGCTCTGGCTAATATTAAATCATCAAGAGACCCTCCAAAATATTTGGCATCTGTTAAAACAGACATGCCACAAGCCCCTGCATTCATGTATCCCTTGGCAATATCCTGTACACTTGAATTTTGATTGATCACTGATTTAGAAGGGGATCTTCTTTTGTGCTCTGCAATAATCCCTGTTTTACTATTCCGCAATGCATTGGCCAGGGACACGGGTTCCCTTTGGAAGAGTAATGAAGCCTCTAATTGCATAAGGGGGATTACAGTTTTTTTAAGGTGCAATTCCCTTTTCTTATCAACTACTATTTTATCCAATATATCCATCATGCACTTAATTGCTGTAATTTTCTTAAGGCATTCAGGCCATTTCCGTTAAGGAGGGATTCTTTTGCTTTTTCAAAACCTTGTTTTGGACTAATATCCAGAACTGTGGCTAAAGCAATTCCCGCATTGGCACAGACTACATTGTTTTGCGCTTCCGTGCCTCTGCCCTGTAATATATTCATAAATATTTGGGCAGATTTGTCAATACTATCACCTCCCGTTATTTCATTTTCCTTTACAACGGCCACTCCAAAATCTGAAGGATTTAAAATAGCCTCCGTATTATTTGAAATAGTTTTGGTACTCCCCGTCAATGAAATCTCATCATATCCATCAAGAGCATGGAGAACTGTGTATTTTTTATCGGTATTCTGATAGAGATACCCATACATTCGTGCTAATTCTAAATTAAAAACACCAACTATTTGATTTTTAGGAAAGGCAGGATTTACCATTGGCCCAAGCATATTGAAAAAAGTCTTGACAGCAAGTTCACGTCTTATAGGTGCTACATTTTTCATAGCGGGATGGAATAGGGGGGCATGCAGTACACAGATCCCGGCTTCGTCTATTGATTTTCTAAGAAAGTCAGGATCATTACTGAATTTTACACCTAAAAATTCCATAACATTGCTGCTCCCACAGGTAGAAGAAACCCCATAATTACCATGTTTGGTTACCTTAATGCCAGCTCCTGCTGTAACAAAGGAGGCCAGAGTTGAAATATTAAAGGTATCCTTGCCATCACCTCCTGTTCCGCAAAGATCAATTGGATTGTATTCTGATAGATCAATGGCCAGACATAGTTCCAACAACGCATCTCGAAATCCCTCTAATTCTTCAATCGTAATACTACGCATCATATACACTGTAAGAAATGCAGCGATTTGGCTATTGTTATAAGTTCCTTTGGCAATATTAACCAATACCTGCTTTGCATCTTCCTTGGAGAGGATGTCATGATTGATCAATTTATTTAGAATCGTTTTCATTTGTTTTAATTTTAATAAGGAATCACCAACCGATTCATTAATCCCTGAGCCAATTTTTAAGAATTTCCTTGCCCTGAGGCGTGAGAACAGATTCTGGATGAAACTGAACAGCACATACATCATATGTTTTGTGCCTTATTGACATCAGCTGCCCATTCTCATCAAAAGAAGTAGCTTCGAGAACATCCGGAAGTTGAGGATCTACAACCCACGAATGATATCGGCCCACTACAATTTCCCTTGGTAAGCCTTCAAATAAAGGCTCCCCATTTTCAAGGATTATTTTTGTGGCGACCCCATGATAAACTTCGTCTAAATTTATCAACTTACCACCAAAAACTTCTCCTATAGCCTGCTGGCCCAGACAAACCCCCAAAATGCTTTTAGTTGGGGCATATTTAGCAATTATTTCTTTAAGAAGTCCGGCTTCATCAGGGATTCCAGGGCCCGGCGAAAGCACTATTTTCTCAAAATCATCAACTTCTTCCAATTTTAGCTGGTCATTGCGTTTAACAACTACTTCGCAACCCAAATCCTCCAAATAATGCACCAGGTTATAAGTAAAGCTATCGTAATTATCTATTACCAGTATTTTGTTCATGGCTTATTTATTGTGCTTGTTTAGATAGTTTCTGCAATTTCCAGAGCCTTATTAAGAGCTCCCAATTTATTGTAAGTTTCCTGTAGCTCTTTTTCCGGTTCAGAGACCGCTACTAAACCTGCTCCTGCCTGGTAATGAAGTTGGTGATTCTTACTTAAGAAGGTCCGGATCATAATGGCATGATTAAAATCTCCATCAAAATCCATAAATCCGATGGCCCCGCCGTAGTAATCTCTGTTGGTGGTCTCATACTTTTCAATGAGCTGCATAGCCATATGTTTGGGTGCCCCGCTCAGGGTACCTGCCGGAAAAGTGTCTGCTACAACTTTCATAGTTGGTGTTTCTTTTTTTTTCTGCCCTGTAACTTTGGAAACAAGATGAATAACATGAGAAAAGAATTGAACTTCCCTATAGTTTTCAACATTTACCAAATTCCCATGCCGGCTTAGGTCGTTACGCGCAAGGTCTACAAGCATAACATGCTCACTATTTTCCTTTGCATCTTCGGTTAGTTTTTTAGCTAATAAGGCATCTTCTTCATCATTACCGGTTCTTTTAAAAGTTCCCGCAATTGGATGTATTTCAGCCTTTCCGTTTTTAACAATTAATTGTGCTTCCGGTGAACTGCCAAAAATTTTAAAATCTCCATAGTCAAAATAAAACAGATATGGAGAAGGATTAATAGAACGAAGGGCCCGGTAAACATTGAATTCATCTCCTTTAAAGCCTTGTGAAAACCTTCGGGAAAGAACTAATTGAAAAACGTCACCTCTTTTACAATGCTTTTTAGCCAGAGATACTTGTTGTATATATTCTTCATCCTTTAGGTTTGATGAGGCTTTACCTTCCCTTCTGAAATTATAAGATGCGAAATTTCTGATATTCAGAACTTGTTCAATTTCAGAAATATTGTTATCAGAGTCATAGCAATGTGCAAATAAGTATGCCTCATTCTTAAAATGATTTATGGCTATTATATTTTGGTAAACAGCATAATAAATATCAGGAATATCCAGGGCACCTTCTTTTTTTGTGATAGAGATATCTTCAAAGTACCTAACGGCATCATAAGACATATAGCCAAACAATCCATTATTTATAAATTTAAAACTATTAGATTCGGTCTTAAACTTTTGGCTGAAGTCATGTATAATTTCCACAACATCAGTTTCGCTGTTTATTTTGATCTCACTAGTGGATTTGTCCGGAAATAGCTGAGTAATTTGCTCATCCTTTACCGTGATAGAAGCTATAGGATTACAACAGATATAAGAAAAGGTATTATCATTTGCTCTGTAATCACTACTCTCCAAAAGAATACTATTGGGAAACTTGTCACGAATTTTCAGATATACGCTAACCGGTGTTATGGTATCTGCGAGTATCTTTTTATAATATGTTTTAAGTTCATATGCCATAATCTGCAAAAATTTAGATTTTGATATTAACTAATTCTGAAAAATCAAAAAGGCTTGTCGTGATAGACAAGCCTTTTCGTATAGTTATACTACAATGGTGCTTAGCTCACGACGTTATACGCAAGTTATTCCACCACCAAGTATTTACTATTCTAAATTTCATTGAGTCAAATATAGAAAGGAATTTCATAATTACAAATCAATTTAAAGGAAATATAGATCCAAATTCCAATATTGCATTAAGTGATTATAATAACAGTACTGACCCCTAATACTTCAATTCTAATCGTTCAGATCTATATAAAATATCAGTTTGGCCCCAAGAACCACTTTTGTTACCATGTTCACTTTTAAAATCTAGTGTTGCTTCAAAAACCTCTTTACCCGTTTCATAGTCTACTTCAACCAGTTTAGCAGAGAGTTTAGTTCCTTGTTTTAGATAGCCGGAAGTAACCAGAATATTATTTGAATTGGCCAGATAATCTGCATCACTAACAATGGTAGAGAAAAATTCCGGACCTCTATCTTTGCCATATTGCCAAATCTGCTCTGTAGTTTTATCTTCTTCATTTATTTTATAAATCACTGCGCGGGAATAATGAACGTTATTTTCAAAATATCTAAAGGCACCGTTATCAAATACCAAAAGATTACCATCGGGCATTATAGATGGGGAATGCATTCCCCAGGGAAAGTCAAATTCTTCTGAACTTTCGTTCCCATCCTGAACAGCTCTGTCATATGGTTTTCCTTCAGAATCAACAGCGGTTAATAAATAAGGTTTTGTTTCGAAACCTTTTCCTTCTCTCCCAGATTTACCCCAGTTCCTTTTTGGTGCCATAATCCATTTTAGATGATCATCCCAAGAAATTTTTATCAATCCCTGGTTTTTTCCAGATACAATTATTGAACTATCACTCGGATTATAAGCAAGGCCATTCATGTGGAGCCAATCACGAGGTCTAAAAAAATTCAAATCATTCCTACTAACATCCAAATGTTTGGTTAAATCCCATTCTCGGACGATTTTTGATTTTTTTCTGTCAAATTCTATGATATGATCACTGTCTGAGGCAACAAACTTATTATCTAATTTTATAAAATTATTTCTTTTACCAACACATATCAGTAAGTTTCCATCCGGTAATTCTTGTACGTCATGATGCATACCGTAATTTGTACTTATATTGGTTTCTTTTAATGGTTTACCCAACATATCAAATTCATAAATAACATGCCTGCTAACCATTAAAATCGTTCCGTCCTTAAGTCGTTGAAACGGACTAACCATTTTACCGGCAAAACTTAAATCTAAATACCACCGCACTTGGCCTTGGTCGTCAAAAATTATAGGCCCGGAATTGAATTTTCCATTGTTGGCAAAATGAATATCACAAGCATGCATGCCTGGCTCCATTTCATTTCGATTCAGCTTGTTTATGGTTATCTGGGGAAAATGGCTTGGGGTATTCCCTGTTTTTATCTTAATACTGTCTATTACTTGGCCACCATCGTAGTCTAAAGTAACAATGACATTATTTAAAGTATTAGGGTATAAACCTACTACCGGGACCTCCAAATTGGTGGCGTTAAGATTAAATGTTTGTTCCACCGGAATCTTACCCAGAACCGTAATGGTAACGTTGCAGGGTTTTTCCGTCTCAATTTTTAACTGAGCGGTTAACGGTGATATATTATAAGGATTTAAGGTCGATTTTATGGAGTAATTAAAACCGGAACCGCAGCTACTTAAGAGAAGTAGTACAAAAACTAATAAACCAGCTAAGCGAGATAATCCTTTTAATCTCATTTTATATTTTTATTCAAAAATAAAGTTTTAGGACTAATTCTACTGAAATTATTTTTTTGGTCTTTACCTGGCTCAATTGTAGATTACACTACATTCCTGAATCAAATGGTATCCGGGAATCTCCCGAACTTAGATTAAAAGACTATCAGTTATGCCACATTTAACCTTTGATGTCATCAAATAAAAAATCCTGAATATGATCATATTCAGGATTTTTTAATGGATTAATATTTCTTAGAATTCCAGATCTACAACCAGATCAAATTCATCATAGATTGTTTTATCACCTAAGTCATCAAAGAAACTTCCTGAGCCATACTTAACATCGTACTGAGCTCTGTCTACTTTTAAAGTAGCTGTTGCTTTGCTGCCATAAACAGAAACATCAAAAGTTACAGGTTTGGTTATCCCTTTAATAGTAAGGTCTCCCTGTACTTCGTAAGAATTTTTACCGGAAGCTTTAACTTTTGTAAAAACCAGGGTAGAATTTGGATGGTTTTCAACTCCAAAGAAATCATCAGACTTAAGGTGACCTTCTAATTTACCTTTATATTCCCCTTCAAGATCAGTTGATATCAAAGAAGTCATATCTACCTCAAATTCTCCTCCCGTCAGTTTTCCTTCATCAAACATAAGGGCTCCTGATTTAAGGTTAACAGAACCTGTATGAGAGCCCGTAACTTTATAAGCTTTCCAGGTAACCTTGCTTTCACCAGCTTTAACTTCTTTCTTTTCTTCATTTACAGGGGCGTTAGCAACCGCTGTTGCTCCAAAAACTATGGCTAATGCCAGACTTAATACATTCTTTTTCATGTTTTCTAAATTTACTTTGTTTTAATGATTGTTTTAAAATTAACGTGTTATATATGTGTGAATAATAATTCTTTTGATTGTCTGACTTTTTTATAATGTTGGGTATCATCTTCTTCAGACCTATATCCTATTGCGGCTACAACGGACGTGTTTAATCCTTTATCCTTTAAACCTAATAGTTCATTATAGGTTTCGGCTTCAAAACCTTCCATCGGGCAGGTATCAATTTTTAAATCTGCTGCCGCTGAAAGTAAGTTACCTAAGGCCAAATAAGTTTGCCTTGCCGTCCAGGTTTCTTTTATATTATCGGGAAGATCTATTAATTTAGATTTCATAAAATCTCCATAAGGTTGCAAATTGTTTAGTTCAATGTCCCTTGTTTCACTTACATTAGTTAAATAGTTATCAATAAGATCAGTGTCAAAACTGGTGTTGTTAGCAAAGACTATTAAATGGGATGCATCTGTGATTTGCGATTGACCCCATGAGGCTGCTTTTAATTTTTCCCTTAAATCCATATCCTTTATTATAAAGATATGATAGGGTTGGAGCCCATATGAAGAGGGACTTAAACGAATAGCTTCTAATAAAGTATTCAAGTCTTCTTCAGATATTTGTTTTTGGCTATCAAATTTTTTGGTTGCATATCGCCATTTGAGGCTTTCAAGGTAATTGTTCATATGTATATTAAAATTTATTGAATAAAAGATTTAATTGTTCAAGTTCTAAGTCGGAAAAATTTATTAAAATTTCCTTTTCTGTTTTTTCCAGCACATCGTCCATTTCAGATAGTGCTTTTAATCCTTCTTTAGTAATGGTAATCTCAACTTTGCGCCGGTTGGACATGCATACAATCCTGTCTACATAACCCTTCTTCATTAATTTATCCACCAAACGGGTGGTATTACTCATTTTGCTTACCATTCTCTCGTTTAAAGTCGATAGATTGGCGGGTTTACTCTGCTGACCTCTCAGTATACGCAAGACATTAAATTGTTGCGTCGAAATTCCAAAAGGTTTAAGGGCATGTGAGAAACTTTCAGAGACCTTATTATGTATTAATATTAAATGAATAATCGTTCTGCTTCTTAAGGGAATTTTCTTATCGGTCTTTATTATAGCTTCAACATTCATGTATCTACAATATTTGTATATACAAATGTATGTATTAAATAATTACCGTCAACATTTGTGCAGATAAAATTTTGTTAAATTTAATAGGTCTTATATGCCGTTACTTAATTTTATGTGATTAAGAAACAATCACTATGGTTCGTCTGATCCTAAGTTTAAGTATTCTGCTATTTACAGGATGCGGAGTTAAAGAAAGTAAGAACACAAAATTTGAGAATTCAGATTTAGTCAACAATGAATTCATTACTATGGATAGTTTGGGTATCCCTATATATAATTTTGATGAGTTGGAACCTCTCTTGAATAGGATGGATGACAAAACATATATAGTCAACTTTTGGGCAACCTGGTGCGCTCCATGTATAAAGGAATTGCCTTTTTTTGAAAAAATAAACCAGGAAGGGAAGAACAAAAATCTGGAAGTAATATTGGTAAGCCTGGATATGCCTTCCATGTGGAAATCTAAGCTACTTCCTTTTATAAAAACTAAAGATATACATTCGAAGGCGGTAGTTTTAAATGACCCAAATCAAAATAGCTGGATCCCAAAAATTGATAAGAGCTGGTCCGGGGCAATTCCCGCAACTTCGATTTACAATCGTAAAAAAAGAAAGTTCTATGAACAGGTCTTTACCTATAAAATGCTAAATAAAGAAATTCAAGAATTCAGATAAAAAAGTAAAAAGAAATGTCGTGCGTTCTATTGGAACAAATGTCGACAACTATCCAATGCGTTTGCAGTTAAAACCAAATATGTTGAAAATGCTGTAGATGCCATGTTAAAAGGGGAGGAAATACCAATTACAATTACCCGTGCTATAGGTTGTTCTATAAAGTCGCGATAGCAATAATTGTTTGTGAAAAGTGAAGGAGTTTGTACCTTTGTTAAGAAATAAAAATAAAATGGCAGATTTATTACAAGAGGAATGGGTTGATCGACTGGAGAAGGATGATAATGCTTTTATTTTAGATGTGAGAACCCCGGAAGAAGCAGATCAGGGACAGATTCCTGAGTCGACCACTCTAAATATTTATTTAGGGCAAGAATTTTTGGCGGAGCTGGAGAAATTGGATAAATCTAAGAATTATTATGTTTACTGCAGATCTGGCCAGCGAAGCCGACAGGCTTGTGCTATTATGAATAGCATAGGTATTCCAAATGCTTACAATCTCATGGGAGGCATACTGGAATGGAAAGGTGATATAATCTAATGATCGCAAACCTTTAATGCTGCATCCCACTTTCAGTGGGATCTTTTATTTTAGGTGCATGCGTGAAGATCTCATACACTACATCTGGAAAAATGGAAAAATTCCGTTTGCAAATCTATACACTTCCAGGCGGAAAGCACTACAAATAGTATCCCTGGGAATTCATAATTTTGATTCAGGACCTGATTTTTTTCATGCTCAATTGGAAATTGATGGACAACTTTGGGTGGGAAATGTAGAAATCCATGTAAAATCTTCTGACTGGTATGCACATCAGCACAATTTGGATCCTAATTATGACAATGTAATTTTACATGTGGTTTGGGAAGAAGATAAAGTGGTTTATCGGAAAAACAGAGAAGAAATACCTGCTCTAGAGCTTAAAAATTTTATACCAGACTCTATACTCACAAATTATTATAAACTATTTGAGTCATCCAAAGATAATTTTATCAATTGCGAAAATGACTTATATACTATTGATAACTTTAAATTTTCGTCCTGGTTGGAACGGCTATATTTTGAGAGGCTGGAAGAGAAATCTAATGAAATTAACGGGTTGCTGATAGAAGCGAAAAACGATTGGGAAAAAGTACTTTTCATTCTATTATTGAAAAACTTTGGACTAAAGTTAAACAGTGAGGCTTTTTTAAGTCTTGGAAGAGCTCTGGAATTTGGGATTGTCCGGAAGTTAATGCATAATGTTTTTCAGTTGGAAAGTGTTCTTTTTGGATTATCAGGGCTGCTGGATAATGTATCTTCCAGGGATAAGTTTTTAAACCAAATGAAGTTGGAATATTTTTACTTGAGGGATAAATTCGGGATTAGAGGGAAGGGTGTTCAGAGTCCGTCTTTTTTTAGATTACGCCCGGCCAACTTTCCTACTATCCGTTTATCACAACTTGCAAATTTATATGTCAAACGCCCGCAATTATTTGGCGCTATTATGACTATAAAAGAGATCTCCCAGGCTTATGAAATATTCAATATATCCACAAGCAATTACTGGAAAAACCACTATGTCTTTGGAAAGTTATCAACTAAAAGGGAAAATAGACTTACCAGGACTTTTATTAATTTATTGCTTATAAATACTATACTCCCGATGATTTTTTGTTTTTCCAAATGGCAAGGAATAGATGTAAGTTCAAGAATAATTTCCATTATAAATACACTAAAAAGTGAGGATAATAAAATTATTAGAAAATTTAATAATCTTGGAGCTAACTGCAGCAATGCTATGAACAGTCAGGCCCTATTACAACTTTACAATACATATTGTACAAAAAATAGATGTCTGGAATGTGTTGTAGGCGATAGTTTATTAAAAGGAAAATAGTATTTTTAAAAAATGAATATTTTCTATCACCTTTTATATTATTTTCAAAAACGCGGCTTTGAAGTATGCAGAAGAATCGCGGAGAGTCTTGGTATTAGGGCACGTGTTGTAAGAACCACATTTATCTACCTAACGTTTGTAACTCTGGGGTTTGGTTTTGCATTATACCTGTTTTTAGCATTTTGGCTGGGAATAAAGGATTTGATCTATACCAAAAGGAATTCGGTTTTTGACCTTTAGATATGATAAGACTTTTTCGCTCTAAAATTTACATCGCAATAGCACTGATGCTATCGGTATTGCTGGTTGGGAGCTTGGGCTATCATTTTATAGCCAAATTATCCTGGTTGAATGCCTTCTATATGACCATAATAACGGTTACAACCGTTGGTTTTAACGAAGTTGGTCCTTTGGAAACAGAAGGTAAAATATTTACGGTTTTTTTAATAATATCCAGTGTCTTTATATTTGCTTATGCCATTTCTGTGATTACGGAGTATTTATTCAGCAAAAATCAGCTACAGTTACTAAAAACAAAAAAGGTAAAAAAAATGATCAACCGTTTATCCAATCATGTTATTGTCTGTGGTTATGGACGTAATGGAATGCAAGCAGTAGAACGACTTAAGGCATATAAAAAACCTTTTGTTGTTATTGAAAAGGATAAAGATATTATACAAAAGTACGAGGAAGATGTTTTGTTTGTTGAGGGTGATGCCAATGAGGATGAAATCTTAATAACAGCAGGCATTCATGCTGCACAATATCTTATTGCTACGCTGCCGGATGATGCCGCTAATTTGTTTGTTGTGTTGTCAGCACGTCAACTAAATCAAAAATTATATATTATTAGCAGGGCTTCTCAGGTTACTTCTCAAAAAAAATTGAAATTGGCGGGAGCAGATAGTGTTATCATGCCCGATAAAATTGGAGGTGATCATATGGCATCCTTGGTCGTAATACCAGATTTGATAACATTTATGGACAAATTATCTACCGAAGGGGAAAACACTACCAACCTGGAAGAAGTTGCCATTGAAGATTTTGCTGATCAAATGGAATGTAATTCCTTAAGGGACCTTGATCTTCGAAGAAAAACAGGATGTACCATTATTGGTTATATAGAACCCGATGGGAATTATATAATTAATCCTGAAGCCGATTTACCCTTAGAGCCTAAGAGTAAAGTAATTGTATTAGGAAGGCCAGAGCAAATTAAAAAGCTAAATGAAATGTTTCATATAAACTAAAACCCGATCAAATAATTATATTTTTTAGTATTACTATTTTTTAGGATATTGCCGCTATAACAGACCAAATAAAACCAAAAACAACTCTTATGAAGTACAGACTTCTTTCAATTTTAACCCTATTACTACCAATTTTAACATTTGCTCAGGATAAAGGACTTGATGAAAAGGTTAATGATGCATTTATGCCAGTTGCTGTTTGGTGGGAAGGTTTTATTCTTACCTCAATTCCCATCGCTGGCTATAATATGCCCTTAGTTCTGATTTTATTAATATTTGGAGCCACTTTTTTTACAATTTATTTTAAGTTTCCAAATATCACAAAATTTGGATTGGCAATAAATACGGTACGTGGTAAGTATGATGAATTAGACCATCATGGTGTAGAAAAGGCCGAACTAAATATTGTTGATGGAGATTTGGTCGATACGATTGCCGACGAAAGCAAAGAGGGAGAGGTAAGTCATTTTCAGGCATTGGCTACTGCCGTTTCCGGAACAGTAGGTCTTGGTAATATAGCGGGAGTAGCTGTAGCTATTGCTCTTGGAGGACCAGGAGCAACTTTTTGGATGATAATTTGTGGTTTAATTGGGATGTCTACAAAATTTGTAGAATGTACCCTTGGGGTAAAGTACAGGGATGTAGGTGAAGATGGCACAGTATACGGTGGCCCTATGTATTATTTGTCCAGAGGATTAAAGGAAAAGGGGTTCACCGGTTTGGGCAAAGTTTTAGCTGCTCTATTTGCTATTTTATGTGTGGGAGCTTCTTTTGGTGGTGGTAACGCGTTTCAATCTAATCAGGCGGCTGTACAACTGTCTACGATGTTAAATTTGCAGGGCGGAGCTACCGGAGTTATTATTGGCGTAATCCTTGCAATTCTTGTAGGGATTGTAATCATTGGAGGAATAAAAAAGATTGCCAGTGTGACGGAAAAAATAGTTCCGTTTATGGCTGGTATATACGTTTTGGCTTCATTGGTTATAATTTTTGCAAATATTAAATATTTGGGCGAAGCACTAGGGATGATATTTAATGGAGCTTTTACACCCATGGCTGGTTTAGGCGGTGTTATAGGGGTTATTATAGTGGGCTTCCAAAGGGCTGCCTTTTCGAATGAAGCCGGTGCCGGATCTGCTGCAATTGCGCATTCTGCGGTTAAAACAAAGTACCCGGCAAGTGAGGGCGTTGTAGCTCTCTTGGAACCATTTATAGACACGGTGGTAATATGTACAATGACAGCCTTAGTTATTATTTTCTTCAATATGGATGCAGGGGCCTTTGAATATGGTAATGCTGTTAATAGCACTGTTTTAATAACTGAAACGGGTAATTATATAGGAGGAGTTGATTTAACCTCAATGGCTTATGACTCTGTTATTCCCGGATTTAGATATATCCTTACTATTGCAATTATTCTTTTTGCATTTTCTACTATGATTTCATGGTCCTATTATGGTCTTCAATCCTGGAAATACCTTTTCGGTCGGGGTAGAAAAGCAGATGTCGTCTACAAAATTTTATTTTTATTATTTGTAGTTATTGGAGCCGCAGCTACTTTAGATGCCGTAATTAAGTTTTCTGATGCCATGATTCTGGCATTGGTGTTTCCCAATATGGTAGGGTTGCTGTTTTTATTCCCCAGGGTAAAGGAAGAGCTTAATAAGTATTTAGTAGATATAAAAGGTGTAAGTAAATAAGAATACTCTTGAAAAGTTTTAAGTCCCACTTTCAGTTCAATAAACAGGAACGAAGTGGGATTTTCTTTTTGCTGTTAATCATTTTCAGCCTGCAATTGACCTACATGCTTTTAAGAAATGAAAATATTAATAATACTGAGGAAAGCTTTGTATTGGATGTGAAAATTCAACGACAACTCGATTCAATACGAGAGCAGGCTAAAATAGAAGATTCACCAAAGGTTTATTCTTTTAACCCAAACTTTATTTCAGATTACAAAGGTTATACCCTGGGGATGTCTAATGAGGAAATAGACAGATTGCTTTTATTCAGATCTGAAAACAAATGGGTCTATTCCGCAAAAGAATTTCAACAGGTTACGCTCATTTCTGATTCCTTACTACAAATAATAGCTCCATTATTCAAATTTCCTGAATGGGCAGATCGACCAAAAAACAAAATTAAAAAAAGACAGAAAAAACTGGTAGTGGCTGAGGCTGAACTTAAAGACATAAACCTGGCAACTGCAGAAGAGCTAAAGGCCATTTACGGAATTGGCGTTAAATTATCGGCCAGGATTGTTAAGTTCAGAGACAGACTGGGGGGCTTTATGGTAAACGAACAATTATATGATGTATATGGTCTGGAGGAAGAAGTTGTTTTAAGAATATTGGAAGAATTTCAGGTTAAAGAGCAACCCGAAATTGAAAGAATCAACATTAATACGGCAACAAAAAGAGAGATGGAACAATTGATTTATATTAATCAAGACCTTGCTTTTCAAATAGTTACTTACAGGGATAGCGTTGGAATTATCCGATCATTTAATGAATTAACACAAATTGAAGATTTCCCGGTAAACAAGATTGATAGAATTAAATTATATTTGTCGCTCTAAAAAATTGCAATAATGGCTACAGACACTATGTCTATTATTAGTTTTGATTATTCTGAGACCCAACACCATGTTGCCGAGTCTGCCAAGAAATTTGCAGAACAATACATAAGGCCTCACATTATGGAGTGGGATGAATCTCAGTTTTTCCCGGCAGATCTTCTTAAAAAAGCCGGAGAATATGGCTTTATGGGTGTATTGGTACCTCATGAATTGGGAGGAGCCGGTTTAGGTTATCATGAGTATATTGCCATCATTGAAGAGATATCAAAAGTAGATCCATCAATTGGCCTGTCCATAGCCGCTCATAATTCATTATGTACTAATCATATATTATCTTTTGCGAATCATGAGCAAAAACAAAGATGGATTCCCAAACTTGCTACCGGAGAGTGGATTGGTGCCTGGGGATTAACAGAGCATAATACAGGTTCAGATGCCGGTGGAATGAGTACAACCGCAATTAAAGATGGAGATGATTGGGTTCTGAACGGAGCAAAAAATTTTATCACTCATGGTATAAGTGGAGATATTGCCGTTGTAATAGCAAGAACGGGGGAGAAAGGAGATAGTCATGGGATGACTGCTTTTGTTATTGAAAAAGGGACATCAGGTTTTAGCAGTGGTAAGAAAGAGAATAAATTAGGAATGCGTGCCAGTGAAACGGCAGAATTAATTTTTA